>Ga0116231_10000774_pt1 | contig 60061 bp, 39 predicted proteins | sample S1TSphgellanicum_2_FD_89695 | JGI IMG/M metagenome (GOLD analysis project Ga0116231, IMG submission 89695) | Host-associated microbial communities from peat moss isolated from Minnesota, USA - S1T2_Fd - Sphagnum magellanicum MG | ecosystem: Host-associated > Plants > Peat moss > Unclassified...
CCCGTGTGAGTGACTAAAGCTTGTCAACTCTTCCTAGTCCCATCCCGGAGCTCCAACCCGCCCCTCTACCCCTCAAAGGGTTGTGAGCTAGGGAACGTGCTCCGACTCCTCCTTATTCCGTTGCTTTCTACTTGGGCTCACATTTGAGTCCCTTGAGGAGTTGGGAGTGCGTCAGTACTTTTATAACATTCTCATTTTGAAAGTGAACAATGGTTATTGTTACATTCAGGATAGTTGTTTTCCAAGGCAACAATCTAGAGATAAAATGTTTTTGTTCAAGATGTCTATGCATGGAGATGGTAGTGGCTATGATTTAGTTAAGTGGATGCAACCTAGGGGCGACCTCCAAACCACTTGGATCATGTTTGATCATGTAAAACATGTTGAAGGTTGGACAACACTCACCTACCATGTGTATGATTCCTTCTACTACAAGTTTTGATGATTATGAAATGTGATATGCAATTTGAAGACACAAAAGTTCAATATGTAATGTGGTAGAATCTAAACAAGGTGATGGCCAATAATGGTGTTCCCAATCCAAACTTCAAAAGATTCATGGCCAACAACATTTAGGCCAATTGGAATGTTGTTTGAATTGTCTATGGTAGCGGAGATGCAAATGAACCAATGGTTGACAGAGAACAGACTTGTTTTTTTCATTAGAGTTAATCCATGTACAAACACACAAAACAACAAATCAAACTAGAGTTGTGAAAAAACCATAGAACATTGTGCTATGAATACAAAAATGCCTTTTTTTTGGAAGAGGCAAATGCTCAATATGCAACAATCTGAAGCTGGTGGTAATCCTCAAGGGTAACTGATGAAGTTGGACTTCAAGAGTTGGAGAATTGGTTCAATTTTTGGCACTTTCGTGTGAGGCAATGGGGAGGATTTTGATACATGTATTATTTTCAACCCTCCCATACATCTATTCTTGCAACCCATATTTTTGACAATTTCACATCTATGGTAGCAAACATTTTAAGATAACATAACAAACATTCTTTCTAGAAGAGCTTACATACATGCCCATGTGCAACCTTTCAAAGACAATGCACATTATATGGCTTCAACAGCGTAGGAAAAGGGGAGCCTGCTTGTATGTTGCAACATCGAATGATTATGTTTGAGCTTTCAAACAATCGACATTATATTTTCATTTGAAGCAGGGTGGTCAACTAAGTCAAGGGCATGATAAGATTGAATTGTTCTTGCGTAGAGTAACCCAATTTGGAGATCTCAAACAACTTGTAAACATAGATTTGAAATATTCCCTAAGTTTGGCTTGCACAATTATAATCGCACATATGGAAGGTGAGGAGATCTTTGGCTCCTACAAATGAAAGGCGAACCTAACCCTTAGATCAGAAGGGGATTCACATAGGCACAATCATGTAAATTTCTCTCATCTTCGTGTAAGCCATACAATTGTTAGTTCAAGTGTGAATGTGAGCCATATCGACACAACCACGTGTGGTAGTCTCAATTTTTAAGAGTTGCATTAGGGTTATTTGAGTGTGGTAAAGTTATTAGGGGCTTTTAACAACTTCATAAGGAATGATGAATGCGCTTGGTGCATGGAAGGGTTGTTTTCTTTTCTAAAATGCGTTATTGGTGAATAAGGTGTTGGGTTAGTTCTTTTTTTCAACAAAAAAACTAGTAACCATAGTTTTAGAAATTTTGTTGCATAATTAGGGGTGAAAAATTTCTAGAGGGTTGGGGCTAAAAAGAGACACTAGAATTTATGGTGTTCAACACAACATTGGTTTTGTTTTAATATTTAATGAGTAACAAGGATGTTTTAGATTCATGAAGCAATTGAAAGGGTGTTAATGAAAGGCCAAATAGAAATAGAACAATCTTCAAACCATATGAACATAAGATTAATTTGAAATGACTTAACGATTAAATAAATAGTGTGATAATGTGCTAATGGCAACAAAAGTTTCATAATGACTGAAACATTTATTTAAAATAGGGATAAATTCAACGAAGAGCTATAAATACATGTTAAATCCTAGGTTATGCCATAGTGATAGTTCATAACTGTAGGAAATCTAAGATGTGTCAAATGGTGCAAATTAAGTAGTCCACATACTATTAGGAGGCAGTCGATGAATCAGACCGCATAACCAACGATAATGTCTAACGTCGAGAACTGAAGACCATGCGAAGATAAAAGTATCTTCAATTTCGTAGCAACCTTCATAGATGGTTTTAGGTTTGTCACCAGAAGCAGGGTCGACTTGCAACAAGATCACCAGGGTGTGAGAGTTCGGAGAAATACAATAATATTAGGTGCGAGAAGGTTCAACTTCAAAACAAGCGCGCACCTCTTGAGGTTTGGGTTTTTCATCAGGAGGATGTTATGTTAGGGTTAGATTTAAAAATGATTCCGAAGGCGGTTCTTCATTCGCTTGTGTGGCTTGGGGCTTGTAAAATGTGACCATGTGCAACGCCATAATTTCAAGGAGAGGAAAAAAAGTTAAATCTTCAATCAAAATCAAATCGACAATGAAGGTGTGAAGGACTTGTTACATTGAAATGTGTAGTTGTAATTTATAGATCAAGGAAAAGGAAGGAAAGGCGTGAATAACGACCTAGAACCATGGTAAAGTAAAACCTTAAGGTCAAAGGAAAAAATTGAAGGTTTAAGTAAAGGTTGTTGGGGGGAAAGTGGGAAGAGGTGAAAAGGTGTTTTTCCTTCACCTTCCATTGGCCACCAAACTTAGAACCTTCCATTGGCCACTAAGCTTGGAACATTCCATCAGCCACCAAACTCGGGATCTATTTTCACCTCCTTTCTCCTTCTCTTTAAAAGGCGGATTCAAATCATTCGAGGCTCTTTTTTTCCCCAGACATAATTTTCAATTCAATCTTGAATACTTATTCCCACAAACTTCTTGAAAAGGAAAAGAATTATTAGTCTTGGTAGATGGGAAAAGGAAGGAAAATAAAATGAAAAATCTTGTAATAGTTTTGAAGGAATGGAAGTGGGTAGTGATAGTGTTGGGAGGTTGGAACTTTAGAGAAATATTATAAACCTTTTCGGGTTTGGTAGCGTAATTTCTTACTGGTTTAACTTTAAAACTTAAGATTTCATAGCAAGTCACATTTTGTAGTTACTTTTATAATGAATTAAGGCAAGCCAGCTTTGAATAATGTATGTGTTAGAAATGATGTTTCAAATGACTGATGGTCTGTAGTCAAGTTGAACCAACTACTTTCATAAAACCCTTTCGGGTTTAGTAGTATAATTCCTAATTGGTTTAACTGCAGATTTTAAGATTTGATAGGATAGTGCACCTTGTAGTTAGCTTCTTAGTGAGCTAAGGCAAGTCAGATTTGAATAATCTATGTGTTAGAAATAATATTTCAAGTGATTGGTGGTCTACATCCAAGTTGAATTTACCACCTTCGTAAAACCTTTTTGGGTTTTGTAGCATAACTTCTTGTTGGTTTAGCTACAAAGCTTAAGATTTGGTAGCAAGGTGCGCCTTGTAGTTAGTATTCTAATGAACTAAGGCAAGCTAGATTTGAATAACCTATGTGTTAGAAACAATATTTCAAGTTACTTGTGGTTTACAGTTAAGTTGAACATGGTGTTGAGTCCTTAAACGTTGGTTTAAATGAATGAAGATTTGACATAAAGTTTTAGGATGTGCAATGTTTGGACTTGGAAAATATATTTATCAGTTTTAATTGTAAATGATGCATAGGAGGCAAACTACTTAGTTTCAACTACAAACGTAATCTAACATCAAGAAATACAATTGCATTTTTTCCTTCATCGATAGCATTTGTGCTTTCAAGTACAATCACCTCATAGAACCAGGAGTAGAGGGATGGAAAGTCGCCTCACAATGAACATTGAGGTACCTATTGTGGATCAATTAAGGAAGATATTGAGGTCCTTGAGGTTCCATGTGGAGATGGAGTTTGGCATATAAAGAGATGTCCCCCTATGTTCAATGTTCAATGTTCCACATTACAATAATCCACCAATCATTCTTGTGCTACAAGGATAATTACCAAGCTAATTTCTATTGGTGTCCCTGCCCCAACTTATTCAGGTTTGTGGTCTTGATTCCCCGGTGCACCTTTAAAGCTACACAAGTTTTGGTTTTGTGTAGATGACATGTACCATCAGTGTGTTGGCAGTGTGAAGTGCAAGTATACATTGGATAGATTGGCTATCTTGGAAATTTGGCCTATTAAAACTAAAACCAATTTCACCCAAGACGAAATCAAGTCTTTTAAAGAAATAGGATTTGTTTTAAATAGACAGTAGTCAATCTTTCCTTGAAGCCTATTCAAAAAGGAAAACTCCATTCTTATAAATAGGCTAACGGATGAAATGGCATGGCCAACATCACGTAATGGTAAGGTTGTTCATTGTATAATACCATTCAAGATGTCAAATCTACATTATAATCGGTGGGAAGTTGGTCGACTTTTTGAAGTGATTATAAATCCACCATTGGAGGTTCCCCTTCTTGGATATGGACAAATCTATAAGATTATGTTTGGCCAAAATCCCCAAAAAAATAAAATGAAGTTACATTAGTGAACTTCCCGACTTGCACTTGTTTGGATTTTGTAACAATGATTTTTAGTTTGTTAGGTTAGTAAGAGAAGTAGGTACCCTGTAAACACATGTATTATGTTTTACAACATGTCATGTTTTGTGGCCAATTCGAAAGTTTCATCCATTTTCCAACTTGGAGTTATGATGAAGTTTGTTGTTGGTTGAATCGTGATGCAACTTTGATGTAAGCAGGCGTATTATTTTGAATTGTCAATTCTAGTGCTTGTCTTGATGCTATGTGTTTAGCTCCTAGACTACAACTTGCAAAGGATGTTATCGCTTTGGTTTTATAAACGGTTTCATAATTGTTCATTCAACATTTTGTTTGGCATGAATGATCGAACACTATTAAATAGAAATTAATTATTAGACTAATTTAAATGTTCATTAATAATTTAAAAATCATCTTGAAAGATTAGGGAAATAAATTTTAAGTTTCAATTGTAAACAACTACAACAAAAGTTATGATATCCTTGTCACCAATAACATATTTTGCTTACTTTGATAACTATTGTGTATGATTAAAAGAATATTCTTGCCACATCAATATAATATTTTGTCCACATGGATGGAATATTTTTATTTACATGGAGAATATTTGGCTTACGTGGCAAGAGTATTCTTCAAAGATTCTGGGTTGTTCACAAAAATCCAATTCACCATTCATGTTCACATGTTCACATGGTAGTTGCGTTGGTAAGAGTTGAATCATTTGTGAAATGAAGCGGCGCCATGCAACAAACCTCAAACAACTTGTAAGTTGTGTGCAATATGCATTGTTGGATTTTGTACTTTCTTTCAAGCTTGGTAGTAGGTACAATAACATTAATGCCGATTTTGATGCAACCATGTTTGCATATCTAAGTATTGAGATCATGAACATTGAAGATTGGAATTTGGATATCAACATGTTTGAATGATTATGTGTATATAAAACAATGCCAATTTTGACTAGGGACATGCAGTAAACAAGCTGTATTTTTTATTCATCATTCATTGAGTCCCAAGTCATTGAGTCCAGTGGTTGTTGCCAATGTTTAATGGTTGTTGCCACATGTTTAGTGGTTGTTATCGATGTTTAGTGGTTATTGTTGATGCTTAGTTGTTGCCACATGCTTAGTGGTTGTTGTTGATGTTTAATGGTTATTACAAATGTTTAGTTGTTGTCGATGTTTAGTGGTTGTTGCCATTGTTTTATGTTAATGTTTAGGGGTCATTGCCATTGCTTAGTCTAGTTTAGCGGTCATTATTTGATTCTAATGCTTAGTTTTCATTACCAAACTTTAATGTTTAATTTTCATTGTTAAGTCATTAACACTTGGAAGTTTAGGGTTTTTTGATTTGAGGTGCAAAATTTTAACTTTTATTTTTGTTGTTGCATTTGCCATGGCACCACTTTTAGTTGTGCCCAAAAACTTCAAACACAATTTTTTTTCTTTGATCGTGTTTTTGTGGATCCTTTTGCTGTTGTAAGTTCTAGCCAAAATGTTGATTTTATTATTTTAGTTGTCAATCCAGCCCAAGTAGAAGAAAATTTGGTGAGCAATATGAAGAAAAAAAAATGTATGAGATGAATTGTCATTTTTAAGACTCATGAGTTGCAAAGTTGCCTTGAGCAAAACTTGTTGTGGGTGTTGATGGGAAGGCCACATAGGTTAAATGCAACATGTGCCTATCATTAAAGGGCAATATAAACTTCTTGTGCCTAAGCTGGATTCATTGTGGAAACATGTTGGCCAATGGAAGGTTGCAATTACATCAGCGGGTGTGGTAGTTGGGGATTTTATTTTTTTGAAGATGAATCAACATTTGCTTAATGAAAAGTATGTGCAATAAGGCAAAGATTTTATTTGGTAGTAGGTCGTCGAAGGGGTTTTCATACAAAGGGAAAAAAATTAGTGCAATTTGCATTCATTTTCCACCGATTTTACCAAGGCAAACCCATGACCGGATATGAGCAAATGCACTCCTTGTTTGCATTTCTCAAAGTGCTTAACAACCCTCTTAAGCATTGGAGTGACTATGTAGGATGGGAAATTGTAAAAGCTTTTGCATCATGTGGTATTGACTATCACTAAAGAGGTTATTATGGCTTCAAGTTTCTTTTTTATCTCTATAAATGAAGTGACTACAATTGATAACCAAAAATGGGATTTTGCCCATTTTTATGTGGTTGTAGGTTGAAAATGAATGCCCATTTTGCTCACACTTGATTTGGTTGAAGGTGGAACTATTGCCAACATAAAAAATATGATCTTGGTTGTTTTCATTACATATGGTGGTCTGATTAATAATCAAATTTTTGAACGTCTTATGTGTTTAGGAGTTGATGGTGTTTCCACATTTCAAGGGGTTAGATCAAGAGTTATTGCTTTGATCAAAACCCAACAAACACCTTTCCTCATTGGAATCCATTGTATAGCACATAGAATGAACCTTGAGGTGCAAAATTTGTCTTCCATGCCAATGGTTTCCAAATTGGAGGATCTGTTTCAATCACTTTATGGGTACTTTTCTAGTTCCCCAAAGTGTCATTTTGAATTCACAAAACTTGTTCAAATTGTGGAAACAAAAGGCCTAAAAGTCTTTTGAAATGTGAAAATTATAAGGTGGATCAGTATGCTAACACCTTTGAAATGGGTTGGGAAAGAATACAAGACCTTGATTGTTAAGATAACAACTCATAGTGGGTATGTGGAGGCAGCTAGGACCAATTTGGTGAATTTATGTGATGTTGGTACAATCTTGGGTTTACCATGTATTTTACTTATGTTGAAATCCTTCAATGTTTTGATGAAATTTGCCCAAGCCAAGGTTGTTTTTGTGTGTGATTATATTGCAATTGTTGAAAATATACCAAGTTGATTTGAATAAAATGTACATTGATCCAACCACTTCATTTCAATTTGAAAATTTTCTTGAATTCACATATGTTGTTACAAACATTTCTTGTAAGATTACTTAGGATTAGGCGACTAACTTGAATGATGGGATAAAACACTTGGTTTTCCGCATCATTGGACAATTTCACATGGTCCATTGTGTTGATTCTTTAATTGGCATCCACTTTGCAGTTACTCAAAAGGGTTTTGATCAAGCTATCACATTTGAAAGCTCAATGCACTAGTACTACTACATGTGATTTGTTGGTCATTGAATTAGAGCAAAGGTTTTTAGATCATGAGTTGATGAATGTTCTTGGTATTATTTACCCACAATACTGGTTATAACCAAATTGTAAGTCCACTTTTGTAGACCATCTATCCCTAATCAAACGACATTATTGCATATCCCAAAAACTTGGTGTTGATGGCATATGGGTTTCTAAGGCACTTTCAGGGAGATTTTAAATTTGCAACTTCTATTTTCAAGTTAACTATGAAGAGATAGGCTTTTAAAGCTATGGCAAAACCTATAGATGAAAATCTAGTGACTAAAATGTGACATTAGCTTGCCACAAACAATCTATTGGTTCATCATCTTTCTGAATTTGTGTAACTTGTTGAATTGTTCAAATCATTGGTAGTGTGGAAGATGAAATAACCTTTTTCACTTTAACTTTTATGAAGTTCAAATTATGGAATCGATTGGCAGGGCATTTGGATATTGCCATCCACATGTTTGCTTAAGATTTCTTCACTAAATAAACTTTTCCTTTCCAAGTTGTTATTATAGATTGGAATGATGGAGACAAAGTTAGGATAGGAATGAATGCATGATTGCTAGGTTTTGTAGTTTTATCTTGCTTTTGTCAATTGCAAGTTATTATTTTGTGTTGTTTTGTTGTTGAACCAACCTTTGATTTTTTTGGTGATGTATGCAATTTTTTTATATGGGCTTTGAGCCTTGGAGTTTTTGAAGCCTAAAGGTTACTTGTAAGTGTGTCTTCTACCTTACATGATCATGTTTTGTTTGTATATCAAAATACTAACATAATTAGGTTGCTACAAGTACTTTGTGCTGCAATGGGTAGGGTCCTTGTGACCAGGGTTCAAATCCCTTGCAAGGTGCATAGAAAAAATACTCTAATTGAAATTATTACACGATGTCAAATTTCATAACATATTTTTTTGCTAAAAGCCTAAAATCTGAACACCACTACATGTGTGGAGCCTACTCTTGTACATATAGATGTCCAAGTAGGAGTCACTTCAAACATCTACAACTTCAAAATAATTTGCCTAATTTATATTTTTATTGTTGCAAAATAGCCACTTACATCACACTGTTTTTTTTTACAAATACCCATGAATTCTTTGTCTTCCACATCCCCTTGCCACTCATGCTACAAATTTAAAACATAAAAAGAAACACTGGCCCTCGGGCCAGGGCATTAGCATCTCCAGCTGTGTTCAGTATGTGATCCTGCACAGTGAAATTGGATGAAAAAGAGTCAAACTATGCCGTTTTCGCTTAGGAAAATGTTTTTGGCTCACATAATTGTACACTTTAAGGTGGCTAGTAAAAGGCGCAACAATGCTTTAGGGTGTAATAAAATATGATCTGATGTCTGCTCAGTGTTTTTGATTGGCCCATCATAATGATTGATCCAGGTGGTTTGCTATTATGTAGTAATCCCCGATCTATTTGCCGTCCTTGTTTCGGTGTTGTGGGTGGGGTTGCAAAATATTAAATAACTAAATTTGGATGTGAAAAATAAATTTGCAGGGTAGCACATACTGAGCATAGATGGAGATGCTTTTACCCTACACAAGTCGCTCGACCTGTGAACAGTAGCTAACCCGTCTGACTCACTAGGGCCGCCTTCTAACGTCTCGCGCCTTCCTGCCTGCTTTCTGCTTTCTCGTCTTTCCTCCCTTGACACTTCACCACGCTTCCGCATGTTGCTGTTCTTCCGTTCCTCTTTCTTTTCACTGCCTCGAATTCGTCAGATTATCAATCTCTGGGACGTTTTCTCGTTCATAAGTTTGTTGTTTAAGTTCTCTGTTTTGTCATTATTTCGATTCGTAGCTGCTGGTTTGTTAGGTAGTTCGGTAATTGATGCTTACGTGCTGCCATGGTCTTGTGCAACAGGAATTTGTCTGTTAAGACGTAGGTTGAAGGTAGATTTTCAGTTTAGATTTTTGTGAAGAGTTGAAACGGAAGGTGGGGTTTCGATCTAAATTCTGGCCTCCTTTTTAGGTCACGGGTTTTGGGCTTTCTGGATTGTGTAGGATATCGAAAGTGGTGCCCTTCTTGTTAGGAGGGAGAAGGCGCCACGGATTACAGCATTGGGAGCCATGTATAGCAATTTTAAGGAACAGGCGATTGAGTTCGTCCGACAAGCAGTAGCGGAGGACAATGCGGGGAACTACGCCAAAGCTTTTCCGCTTTACATGAACGCGTTGGAGTACTTCAAGACACATCTTAAGTACGAGAAGAATCCTAAAATTAAGGAAGCCATTACGCAGAAATTCACGGAGTATCTGCGCAGGGCTGAGGAGATTAGAGCCGTGCTGGACGAAGGAGGCTCACAGGCACCGACCGGGAACGGAGATGCCATGGTTGCTAATCGGAAGATGAAACCGGGGGCTAAGGATGGAGGGGATGAGGATCCAGAGAAAACCCATCTCCGGTCAGGCCTTAATTCGGCCATCATCCGCGAGAAGCCGAACGTGAAGTGGGCGGATGTGGCGGGGCTGGAAAGTGCCAAGCAAGCTTTGCAGGAGGCTGTGATTCTCCCCGTCAAATTCCCACAGTTCTTCACAGGTGTTTATCCTGCTCTCTCTCTCTCTCTCTCGTGTTTGAAAGCCTCCAATAGGCCATTCTTTAGGGTTGGGGGTCTTCATGTCCTCTCATGCCTTGTCGAAATTCTCTCTTGAAATTTTTAGATAACTTGTACCTTGTTTTGAAAATTTCCTTGATTTAGCTATTTTCTACATCCCTTTTTCCTTTGTCTTCAATCCTTTTGTCAGCCCTTTGTTATGGTTCGTCATGGCCTTCTGTCATGTTAACTGATCACTCCTGGTGTCTTATTTGCACTGCCCATTTATGTTGAAAACAACCCAGCAATCTTAGAACGATTTTGGTAATTGTGAACTGCTTTTAGGGTTATGTGAACTGATTTAAGCATAAGCCCTAGTCTAAAAGGTGAGTCAGCAATGGATGGGCCTATGACATATGGATGTTTGCCTTGAATGTCATAGGCTCATCAATCTCTTATTGGGTTCATCATTGGGCAGTATATGGTTAATGCTTGATTTTTTATGGTGACAGGGAAGCGAAGACCTTGGCGAGCTTTTCTGCTATATGGACCACCTGGTACAGGAAAATCATACCTTGCAAAAGCAGTGGCCACTGAAGCTGACTCCACATTCTTCAGGTTTATTTTCGCTCTCACATCTTTTTCTGAAGATTTCTTGTTTTTAGCAGAGGGTCAGAGCAGTTTCTAGTTGGAACTTTTCTAGTTGCAGTTAGATCTTGCAGAGTCAACTTGTGAGTATGCTGTTACTTCAGCCTCCTTCAACAATTATTTTTGACTTCAATGCCAAATCAATGAAAAGTAATGACTAGAAGTTTGAGAATGTACATTGGATCCAGGAACACAAAGCCATTCCTCTAGGTCAAATTAGTCTCCCAGGTAATGAATTGTGATGAGTGAACACTAAAAGTTGAAGGCGAGGAATTCTAAGTGACAGTGAAGTGAGTCTAGAGTTGTCAGAGTTGTTAAGAGGCTTCCAAGGATCCTGTCACTTAAGTCTTTCAATTGAGCTGTTGTTATGGTTTATGGTTTACTACCATAAAGGGAATGCCTAACAGCAAAGGGTTTCTGAGGTTTTCTGCATATGTTAGATGTTTGAAGTAAGATGCATTTAATGTCACTCACCAGTCATGTGCTCAAACAATATGTTCAAAGTGCAGGAGGCCCCAACCACTACCCTCTATGTAGGCCTCTTGATGCTTTTGGCTTAGATGCTTTCTTGTATGGGGACAAGCTAAAATAAAATGAAGCTTACCCTCATATACTTGCTACAACCTTGAATGAGGATACTATTGACCTTTTTTAGCTAGCTATATCTCTTGAGTGCTATCATCACAGAGTCTTCCTGTTGCTCTGAAAATGAAACAGAAACTCAGGATGCAGATTTTGTATAATGATTTGCCTGAAATTTTGGGCAGATTATTAAATTCACCATCCCAAGAGCTGATGAAGTCAGTGTGTAGTCAAGGCCACTTGCCACTGCTATTTGTGATTAAGGTCATGGTCTGATGCTTTTTGAGCAACTCTCATAAGGTTATGATGGCACCTATTGTCATGTCAACTTCAAATTGTTGTTCTGGAGATATCTATTTACTTTTTAGTTATTGCAGTTCTCTTCCCTGTCATTTTGCTCCCCCTCATATTTGGGTGGGTTGAGGGTTTTTCTAGCTATTTAGGTCAAAATTTGCCCATTGACTTCATCTACAGCTGATTGTCTACTCAAAGGTCATGACCTCGGTAATTCCTCAAGAGAAAGTGAGCCATTGACATAAAGACTTACCACAGCAAGGTCAAGTATCTGGTTTAGAGTACAAAACCTGTGGCAGAAGGGAAGCATAGACCTCTAGCTGAATTTGAAACATTTCATTTGCCAACAAATAGAGAGTGATGCTCTTAAGTTGTAGAGCATGTTTAGCATTTAAATTTTGCAGTGTGAAAATACGCTTACTTGGCTTTCAATTGCAGTATTTCTTCATCGGATTTGGTGTCGAAGTGGATGGGGGAGAGTGAGAAGTTGGTAGCCAATCTTTTCCAGATGGCCCGGGAGTCTGCACCATCCATCATTTTCATTGATGAGATTGACTCCTTGTGTGGTACCCGCGGAGAAGGAAATGAGAGCGAAGCTTCCCGTCGCATCAAGACTGAGTTGTTAGTGCAAATGCAGGTCATTCATCTCTCTGTTTATGGGTGCCTTTGTTTCCAGGAAACTCTGTGGTGTGGCTTCTATGGTTTTCTTTTCTCTACTCACCATGTTCCATATGTATATACATTTAGACTAACAATGAGCAAAACCACTGATAACATAAATTATTACCATTGATGACAGCATGGTTACATTTGGAGTTATATGTTCTTTGAAATTCCATAGGATCGAACATTCATGAGTTCATGGGTTTTATCATGAGAACTTCTCACCTTCTCTTAGTATTATACTCTTTGCCTATATGAAGTGGAGGAAGTGAAGCTTTACCTTCTCATTGTGAATTGAAGAATGGTTACATGGCTAGCAATCTTGTGTCCTCATTAAAGGTGTTGTAGTGCTCTCCTCACTGTTGGATGTTTCCTCTTGAGCAGGGTGTAGGAACCCAGGACACCAAAGTTCTGGTATTGGCTGCTACAAACACACCTTATTCCTTAGATCAGGTGAGTTTCTCTGCCTGCATCAATTTCAAACATTTTGATGTGATTGTTATTCTTGTTCTACAATTTAACTCCAAATCATGAGGACACATGGCATATCCTGTGGCATACTGTGCTGCTCTGTCAGCCAGGATTAGTAATTCTATGCTTCAGAGAGAAAAGAGGGGGCTAGGAATAAGACAGGAATGAGATGAGGAAAGAAAACAAGAATGTGGGGGACTGTGTGACATGGTGCACGGGTACAGACCTGACAGGGATGTTTGCAAGGCAGGCAGTGAGGCGACGTTTTGATAAGCGCATCTACATTCCCCTGCCTGAACTGAAAGCTCGGCAACACATGTTCAAGGTACCTGCTTGATGCACTTCTCTTGTCACTTGATTAGGTCTCCAAGATACTAGAGAGCACTAGCTATGGTTTTTCAACCTTGTTTGCCTGCTAAATTTTTTTCCGATCAGAGATAGAATGGAGATCTTTGTCCATTACGTGCTATTTATGGTAGTCTTACAAAGAATGCTGTTCATCAGCCATAATATTGGTTACTGGCAACACTGAGTTGGCATTGACATGTTTCTGTAAAAGTGTTTCACTTAAATGCTGGACCTTGTGTTCTATGATGAAATGCCCCAGGTTCATTTGGGGGATACACCCAATAATTTGTCAGAGAGGGATTTTGAGGACTTGGCAAGGAAAACTGAAGGGTTTTCTGGTTCAGATATCTCTGTTTGTGTAAGTCAGCTCTCATCTCTGTGCAAAACTCTTAAGTTCATATTTATTCCATGCATTGAAACACATTAGGGAACTGTTCTTTGTCAGTACATTTTACAGTGGAAAATTGAATATTTTTCTCTTTTGAACTGAGTTAGATGGACACCTTCAATAGATACAAGACCTTAAGATAGGAACCTTTAATGAGATTTGTGTGGACTTTGAGAGTTAGTTACACAAGTTTATTGACAGAATCAGCTACATATATCTGAATTTTCTCATGAGGTGAAGTAGTATTCTGATCAAGAATATCCCTATTCTTTGCAATTGTTTCCTGAATTCCTGTCATGGCACATCAGCAAGAACTGCTGAATTGGCATGCTTGCTAGATTTTAAAGACTGATTGGAGGTCTGGTGTATGTTGCATTGCTGCTTGCATTCAATGAGTTGCAATTTCATCAGAGTTGACCAAAAGTCTGGCAATTTGCAGGTAAAAGATGTATTGTTTGAACCTGTGCGCAAAACTCAGGATGCAATGCATTTTAAGGAAGTGAGAACTGAACAAGGAGAAATGTGGATGCCTTGTGGGCCTCGTGAACCAAATGCAATACAGACCACCATGGTTGACCTTGCTTCTGAAGGCCTTGCTGCTAAGGTAAAAGACAAAGAAGCCCAAGTTTGGGGGAGATACATGTGTGTTGGATCTTGGTGTAGTCAATCTGCAGTCTTTTGATTTTTGAATTTAATTGGATTATCAAAATGTATATGCTGGAATTGCAACATATACTTGTTAGCTGGTATAAACTAGCATATTCATGGTTTCATTTGTATGCTCTTTCTTGGTAGTAAGCAAGTTTGCACTACAAAAGCAATGTTCTGCTTGACAGACCTAACCTCAATGAGTATTTCAGATGTTGCTTACAATGGTTTACATTTTTGTGCAGATTCTGCCTCCTCCCATTACAAAGAGTGATTTTGAGAAGATCTTGGCAAAACAAAAACCAACCGTAAGCAAGAGTGATCTTGAAATCCAAGAGAGATTTACTCGAGAGTTTGGTGAAGAAGGTTAAGGTTTGAGTATTGTGGCCAACAGCAAACCTTTGTCTCAATCATATGTAGACTTCCAAACCATGCCTTTTAGAAAGGTTGAGGTGTAATCACAATAGCAGTCAGCAACACTAAAATGGTTAGTTCATGTTTTTTTCCTATAGGGCTTTGTCAGAATTCAATGTACAAACTTGGTACCACATTAGGTTGAGATTCCTTCGCTAATAGATATGGGGTTGATTCATCTCGTAATGCCATACTTATCTTGCAGCTGGTAATGGTAATTGAATGAGGGTGTTTGTATACACTATTTCACCTGATATTTCTCTCCAGCAGTAGAGAGGGGATCTAGAGATGTTGTAGGTGATTTTCTTGAGTTTGTAATGGTCACTCTGTCCACTGCCTGCCCAATTGCAGATTGGATTTGTCTTGATTTTCCCCTGCTCTAGTGTCAACCAAGTGGCCCAAGCAGTGTTAGGGTGAAACTACCTAATTGGTGTATCACCTCCTACAGGAGAGTTTCCTTGTCAAGCCACTCCTGATTAGTTGTCAAAATCTTCTCCTAAAAATCTTCTCACAGTGAAATCAGGTTGAAGGAATCCAAACTTGAGCAGGTTCACATCGATTCATTTGGCACCATCACTACTGAGAGAATCTCCATGATGCAGTGCTTTTCTGAGACTAATGCAAGCACTATTTTTTGTCTTGTTGCATAATACAGCACAGTTATTTTTTGGTTCAGGATTCCAAAGAGGCTGACTTCAAGCTACTCTTACTTACATCTTTTGCAAGTGTCATCTGACCCTTCAATCCAAGGACTATTATTGTACAGAAGATTACAAGTTACAGATTGTACGTCCTTTAACGGTTGCTTAGCTTTTGCACCTTAGCATCCACCTCCCTCAGCTTTCAGGCCCTGTAACAGAACTCCACTGTTAGGCTATCAATGTGGTAGTGTGCAGCTTCACCCTCACAAACCTATACAAATGTATGTGACCTAAACAACCTGTGCTTCCTGTACATACCTATACAACAAGCATATATTGTATGGTTATGATTCCACTATGTACCCTTCTACTGTCATTAAAAAATGTTGTATCTGGCCGTCCAGCTCAAGGAAAAAAGCAAGAAAGACCTGCAGAAGGTTTTACCATAGTTTCTGAAGGAATAGGCACCATATGAGTGTTGTGTGTGTATGGTTTAGGACTTACACTTTGTGTAAGTGTAAATGTATAGGGTGCGTTTAAGCGCAAAAAGTGTAAATCAGTGTACACACCCAAAGGTTTGCCATAAGGTATCAAGGTAAACTTTTTGACAGAATGTGTTGGTGAAGACTTAAAAGCTTTGGGCACATTCCCTAGCTTTTCACTCTCGAGGGTTACAGGGATGTGTGAAAATTTTAAGATGGGGTTAGGATGAGCTCTTTTAAGTTGATTTCATGAACATGTGAAAATGCATAAACCAATAGAAAAGGGTAGTTTGTGCATTTGGAACCAAATTGGATCACATTCTTGTCATGAACTCATTTAGAATCCACATTGCCCAAACTTGGCAAAAGTTACCACTTCTTCCCTTATAGTATATTTTGTGATTATTTGTCGGGGTTGCATTGAAATAGCAAAATATCTTGGGAGTCCCAAAATAGATTCCCAAAATTGGGACATGTAATTTTCTTAAATTTTTGAAGCCTCCTAACTCTTTTTCAAGAAAAGTATTTTTTGAACATGCAACCCCACTATCTTGTAGTTCTTATCAAGACCTTTTTCAATGTCATCTCACATGTTACAATTGGAGATCATTTTGACCTTTATTTCTAGGGTTTTAGTGCTTGAGAATCAAATTATGACTTTGATTCCTAGCCTTCCTTTTGGTCATAACTTTTAACTCATAACTCAAAATGGAGAATGCAAGTTCATTTTTTACATTTACATTTCAAGACTTTTCAACTATATATGGAAGGCCCAATTTGGACAACATTTGTTACTAGCATTTTTGTCTCAAAGATCTAGGACACTTCAAGACCCCAAATGCCAAAATGATTCCCAGTTAGAAGTACTTGGGATTCACTTGCTTTGCACTTTCTCAACCTTTGAGAGTGTGTTTGAGTTCAATGACATTCTCTTGACCCACTCCCTTCATCATGAAGCTTAGTTTGGTCACAACATGTTTCCATTTGAAAATATCCGATTTTTTTCATCCCAAAAACAATTTGTTTTTCTTTTCAAGAACTTGGTCACACATTTAAATTAAGGTTTTTACATTGTCCATCAGTGAAAAGAAAATGCCCTCATTGATGTTATGGGGCTTAATTGTGAATTCCCATCTTTCATGCACTTTGGTTGAAGTTCCCTTTGACATTTTTCATGCCAAGTTGACTTAATAACATTTTCAACTTGGTTTCATGATCATTGCAAACCCAAAACAAAATTTGCAACTCTCACTTTGGCTTCAAACTTGCACTTGATATACCTCTCCTACTTGAATCCCCTTTAAGTTTCAACTTCTTGATAATCATTGTGGCAAGGAAACCTCCCCATGTTCCATTGTGGAGCTTTTCTCAAGACTCACAACTTGATCTTGTGCCCAAGTTTGGGTTGCAACAAAATGGTAGTTATGAACTTTGAAGGGTCAACATTATCCTATATTTTCAAAAGTTCTTTCAAGATGAACATTCATAAAAATCTCTAGTTGAACTTCCATTCATGTGAATTTTATGAGTTTTCCTTTTAGTATTTCCAAGTTGCATTCACCATAATAGATGAGATCAATGTCTTTTGATATAGGTTTTGATTTAGGTCTAAAAGCTTTTGTAGGTGGGTGAACATTTAATAATCAAATATTACAATGATCAAATCTTACAAAATAACAACCATGTCCATTTGAACATTAAAAAGAAACTTACTAAAGATTTGTATGGAACTTTATATTTACTTAAAATGAACCATTATATAATACATACACCCCATTTAACAAGAGCATGAAGATGAGTGTGGCATTGCCCACCTAAACCACAAACATGGTGATGATGAAGACCATAACTTTCATGCTCGCATCAAAGAGCAAACAATAATCAAGTGAAGCGAGTTTTGGTTCTTTATAATTTTAAAACAAAACTCAAAACTCAAAATCAAGTTTTTTGTAAAATCATAGAATCCCATTTACCACTTACATGGCCCTTGAAAAATAAATACATGGGATCATCTAAGTGTGTTTTTAAAGTTCTTACAATACTTGTGTGTAAATGTAAGTGCAATTGAAAAAATTTACATGGTGAATAGTGTAAATGGCCACATATATACACTTACATGGTTTTACATGCCATACATACATCTATTTACACTAACATGCACAACATTGTATGATGCCATGCTTGGTTTAGAGGCACAAGGCATACGAATAGACAACCACCCATAGTGGATCCAACATTTTCATAAATATTTCAAGGCATGTTAATGCAAATAGTCATAAAATGCACATCAAAGACATTTTACTTTCTTCTTATGCATATGACAATGAAAGAAGCATGTAGGACCTAACTTGGGCTTCAAGGACTCTACACTCTAAAATTTGACTTCTCTACTTGAACATCTTCAAAAATTTGACTAAATAAATGTTACACACACAACCTTGATTTTTCATAGTGGTTTTAAGGAAAGAAATGTTTTCGGAAACGACTTTAAGCAATGAGGAACAAAGGCTTGGAAAACTATAAGATTGGACTAGTGTAATGCCACAATTAGCTATGTCAAAAAGCAATGCATTATATATCGTATCAAAATAAATATATTCAAACACAGTTCATGTGAAGTATATTGAATATATTTGTAACAAAGCCCTAGCATAACTTTTAATGGTGAAATTTATTTACATTCCTTGTGCCCACTTCCCATCAATCCACCCACACAAGAAGGGAAAAACCTCATAGTAAAAATTAGAGTTATAGCAATTCAATTTAGTTGAATGAATTTTTGTGGCTATAATGTATGGTTCGTGGGCAAGAGTTCAAATATAAAAAAACAACCATGATCCAACTTCAAGTTTCAAAACATTGGTGCCAATTATTATGTTTGAGTTGTGTCCATTGAAGAAGAATAATGCAAACACTAGATTTAAGTAAAAGCACATGACATTACCTATGGTCATATGAATTTATTTATGATTATCACCTTTTTTAAAACCCATTTGTAATATGATAATTATCAAACTTTTCAGATGGTTCACAAAATTATTATAATAATATAAAAACATAAATTTAATAAATACTACAAATTTCATAAAAAATAAAAATCATTTCAATCATTTTTTCTTTTTCATTTTTAATAGATCATTATGTACATTTTTTTGGCACAAATATACTCTAGCCTCACATCATACAAAAAATTTTAGATGTACTTTCTTTAACATTTTATTTTTGTGTGTTTTGGCTTACCATGATATGCAAAAACATTCTAAAATGTTGTTTTAACACTAACATGGTTGAAGTTCAAACATGGGCACCCTTAAAAAACAATGCAACATGATTACATTGTTGAACCCCTTGTAGTGTGTTTTCACCCACTCGAACAACAATTGTCTTAAACTAACCTTGTGACTGGATGAATGATGTTTTCCCTTCTTTTGCTCCTAATTTAACCCTTGATTTCCATATTGATTTTTTTTTGGTATGACATTTCATGTTTGCCCATGCTTTGGAGTTGACCTTGGTTTGAACTCCGAGGCATGTCCAAACCTTCTTGGGATTCATCATGGGGCCACCTTCCTATGACTTGATATGGAATTTTTAATCATGATTTCTAAACATTGGTCATAGGTCAAAAATTAGGGTTGTAACACTTTTTTTCACTAGAAAAAAAATCAATATATTTATTGATGGTATGAATCCCATTGTTAACACTAAGTCACCTTTCAAACATTTTGGTGAGGTTTCCTTTACCACTTTTGATGTCAAGTTTCCAACCCATGTTTGTCACCTTACTTCATGTTGATTTAGAATCATCGTCATAAGCCCAAAAGCAAAAGTTGATGCACCCTAAATATTAAAAAGGGTAGTACAAAAAGAAAATAGAAGGAAAAATTTGGCCTCATGCTCCCTAATCCCAAGCACTAATGAAATAGGGATATGCAAGAGCTTTGGAATGAGGATTTGGCTGAAATGATAAGTTCACAATCACTTGCACAAGCTAGACAATGCAGGTGTTTAATGGAAACATAACCAACTTTGGGTCATGGACTTGTTTTGGACTCATTACATTCATGTGGTTTGGACTTGGGAGGAGGCCACCACCCTCCTCCCTATAGTATATTCTAGATTTCTGTGTGGGATTACATTGAAATGATTATTTTTTCAAGACTCCCAAGTGGTAGTCTTGAAATTCCCAAATGATGAATCTTAAGATTTTGTGGGCTTACAACCTTTTCATATGAACTATAATTGAAGAGCTTTTTTAATTGCAAAGTTGTAAACTTTAAAAAGATCTTTCCAATGGCATGTTGGGTGTTTCCATCAAAGGTCATCTAACCCTTGTTTATGGGTTTTTGTGTTCGAGAATCAAACTACCAATTCTTCTTTTAGTTCTTCTTTTGTCCATAACTCTTAGTTAAGAACTCCAAATGAAAAATGCCAGTTCATTAACAATATTTATGCTTTCAAAAGTTCCCAATGGTATAAATAATTTCTGATTTGGACAAGTTTTACCCTTGCACTTTGGTTAGAAAGTTTCAAAACACTTTGGGTCTTTCAATTCCCAAAATGAGAGTCCATTATGGGAGTCTTAAGAGTGCTTCTTTTTAACCCCCCAAATGTGTTTAGGATTCTTTGTTGCCTTAGCTTATTCGTGACCTATTTCCTTTTTGCCTTGCCCTAGCCTTGGTCACGAGCCCAAGGCTAGGGTCCTAACAAAAATTGCAACAATGGGACTCCTCTCCGACAACAATTAGTCTTCTTTTATTTGTTAGTTCATTTAATTGATACTTTTTTTTAATGTGTTCATGATTGTGAACATACATAGGCATATGATGTTATGTGCGATGCATTTGATTCCATTACTTGAGACATTGATTACTACAAGAATAAGTGTGCATTCTTTTGGTCAAATTTCAATCTTGCATAATAAATTGACACTTTTTTTCAAAATGGTGTTTCAAGGGAAAATTGACCAAATCACTATTTGATTTTTACTTCCTCTTGTGATAGTCCAATAGTTGATAAGAGTGATTAAAAAACCACTACCTCACTATTTTATGAGGTAGTTGAATTGCTTCCATAATTTTAATTCGTGTTCTAGAAGGTTGATTTTGGAAGATTTTTGATTAAATGTTTGTGATGACTGGAGTTGTCATTTTTGTAGCAGGTAGGTAAAGTCATTGCAAACTACTTAAAGGGTTTTTTTTAGTATAAAGGTATGGAGGAGTTCAAAGGAATATTTGTGGAGATTTTTAAATAGAACAATGTGTGAATATAGGGGCTAAAATATGTAGTGTACTTACGTACTATAGGACTCTAGTAACCATTGACTTTGGTGTGTTTTGCTTCATTATACAATGGATGGGTATTATAATGTGCGAATTTGTATTAATATTGGTGTGTTGGAATTTTCCAATACATGACTTAGCAGATGACTTCAGCTGAATGTTTTGATATAAATAAATAAAAATTGGATGAGAAATGAAAAATTGCCACTATTGAAAATTTAGAATTTTTTAGTTTTCAACAACCTTCAAAATTACAAGTTTTGGAAACTTCAATCGAGATGCCATGTTCCATTTACTGTTAAAATTTGGTGGTAGACAAAAGACATGCATATCAGTCATGGGAAAAAAATGTTAAAATAGAGCTAAAATGAACAAGTAATGGTGTTTTCTATTTGCTTTTCTAAACTATTCTATACTATTCTTTACTAAACTATTCTATCTAGATTGGTAAGATGAGTAATATTGTGATTCCAGCAATAATATCGACCCACGAAGCAGCCTGTAAAATGGACTTAATAATTGCTGTGTGCTCAGAGGGATTGAAGAGAGACGACACCCTGTAATGGGGCAAATACTCCTCATATGGTTTCTCTGTTCTTGCTAAGGAGATGTTCAGGACTAGTTACCAAGTTAGCTGGTGACCCTATTAGGTCAGCAAGTCCACTGTCAAGGTCTGTTAACTATATCATCATCTCTAAACACCCAAAACCCATACCTGGATACAAGGATTCTTCTTCTTCTTCTTCTTCTTCCTCTTCTTCTTGTCCTCCCCATGTAAAATGGCTTGCATCTAATGAAAAACGCTGCCTAATAGTTGGCTGCCACACCCCTCTTATTGTTTGGCACCAATGGACCTCTAGAGTTCATGATTCATGTGCCCTCTTTCCTTGATATCACGTGGGTTCTTAAAATGCACACTTCAGAAGAATCAGTAGTAATAATGTCAAGCTACTCTAACCATGTTTCCCTCATGGCTTTTATGGGACACCAAAATAGTGAGTGCAATGAACGATGTTACGACAATATTACTCATCTTACCAATCTAGATAGAATAGCAGTTTGACCCTCATGTCACACAGTATAACATCACATAATTGGTGTGAGAAGACTATTATATGTAAATTGGTGAGCTCTTTGGCTTCTGTGGCTTTTAGTTTTGCCTTTTATTCACATCAGTATTTGCAAGAATTCTCCCAATGGGGAAGAAGCTACAGCAAACAAATCATTGTCCATTGATCCTGAATAATGATTGTCATGCCCAGCAAAAAATGGGTTCTACTTAATCTGAGCCTATAAAAGGGTGGACAGAGTGTTTGGTGATCCCACCCTACTGTACAAAAGCTGATCCATCATATGTGATGCAATCTCCACTGATTTTACAGTCAGCTGGATGAGCACTTCTCTACACCAATCTGTAACTCATCCAGCTGACTGTAAATTTGTAAGACACATGGTTCTCTTGACATTAGGAGAGTTTGCCACAATCCTATATGTCATCCCTTGCTTGCCATGCCATGTAAGTCCCATTGGGATCAGAAGCAAATAATTCACGGGTGTAGTCCCGCAGACCGTAGTCTTGCACCTCACAGAACTGAGTCTCCCAGTCAGCAGGCTTCACAGCCTTATTTCCAAGGTTTGGTGCACGATCTTTTGATGTAAGGTGTCGGTCTTCAGTCCAGTCAACAACATATGTGGCTGCCCTTCCATGGAACTTGGATTGGAACTCAGCCCATGCTTGGTACTTATAATGGTTGACGACTGCTTGTGTTGATGCAACAGTTTGGAAAGCAGGTTTCAATGTGAAATGGTGAATAGCATTTTGCAGAGAGCTTGTGATAGAATCCAAGAGAACCATAGATTTATGCCTCTCTGGTTGCTTGAGTCGACATGTATAACCCTGTGTAACCCCTTGAGCTGGAGAGTCAGTCAATCCAGTAGGCCCAAAGGTGAGGCAAGGCATTTGAATCTGACCCAATGTTGCATTTTCTGCTGTCTTTTTCAATGTTTCATCAATTAGCATTTCCAAAATTGATGGTGATGACCTCTTGTAACCTGCTCTTATTTGCTCCCGTGATATGTTATGTGAACCCCTGTCATAGCATCACAAATTTGGTAAGCTACAAACTAGCAGTGAGAACAGTTCTCCTTGGATTCTTTCTACGTTTTCTGCATTTTGACCTTTGATTTCTTCAAAGGAATTAGATATTTACAATGGACAGATTCTATGCAAAAAGTGTCATGTGAAGTACATGTAAAGGATACCAAGAATATCTACACACATCTCACACACAAACTGACTCCAACTCCAACCCCAAAGGGCAACTTCTGAGCACTTCTGTTGGTTTATATTTGTTTATATGTGGCAACAGCAGACCCTGTTAGCATTCAGTCCCTCATTGGGAGATGTCCCATGTGATTCCCATAAGAGATACCTGGGGAAAAAAATTCTAGCTCAACACACATAACACATACAGCCTGAAACTGGAAGAACCTTGAATATTGTGAACTTACAGGGTTGATGAGGGGCTTGAGGATCCAGAAATTGCAGATGATGGTGACTGACGGAAGGAATCACCAGGGAACAAAAATTCATCAATGTCCGTATAGAGCATCCAAGTGCACTGGGATTGGGCCTGAAGGGCACAATGGGAGAAGCCAGCTTCCTGGGTCTTTACCCAGGGCCATGCTTGCCTGGTAACATTGAAGCTACTCAAGGTGGCGACAACCTCCTCAAGCTCATCATCACTATTGTTGTCATACAGGAAGAATCTCTCAACCCCCAAGTGACTGTGGTAAAGAACCCATTCCCTCAAGAACTTCGCTCCATTCTGGATCATAGTGCAAGAACAGATTTTGTACTGTTTTTCAAGTTGGGTACTTGAACTTGGTAATGGATCTCCAGTAGCTGCTGCAGGCATTTGAGAGCTTTTAGGTGCATGATAGAATGCAAGTGAGGGGATGATTCGGCCTCTGACTTTGAGGGTGATTTTCTTCCCTGAAACATGGGAGGCAATGGAGCCAGGGGGATGTTTGCAACGGAATACTTCTTGGGCAGCTGCAATAACAGGAGTTTCATAAAAGCCACCAAAGATGCAATGAAAGTCTTTCAAACTTTCGGCACTTGCAACTTCCTGAACTTCTGGGACATTTCTGATGCCTTTGGCAAATACAGTAATATCTGTATGTGTTAAGTCAAGCACATCGTATACAATCTCAGTTAAGGTCCACTTCAGAGGCTTCTGGTAGCTTGGGGTGAGCATCCCCTTCTGAATGATCTTTCTTGCCTTATCAACTGTGATGACTGCAGAGTTCACTCCCCATTGAAACTCCTTGGGTGGTGGTTGACAAGAAATTGCAGCTCGCCCATTCTCAAACTCCACACGCAAAGCTTTTGCAACAAATTGCTGATATCCCCCATATTGGCATGCCAATCTTTCTTTGCTTGGGATTGGAGCTTCTTCAGGAAATCTCACCAGAAACAGCACCTCTCTATGGAAAGCTACAATGTCTTCAATGAATGGCTCATTGATTACTACCCCTCTGCTAGGATTCCCAGGAAGCTGCGAGCTCAAGGAACTCTCCATGACAGGAGCAACTGCAGCCTCAACAGTATAATTAGAGTCAGAAGAAGCACAATTAGACTAGTGCTAGACATTCTACATTTCCACACCAAGCTGTTGGAATAGTTCTGCGAGATATTCTTGGACAAAATATGACCTATCCTGTTGCCATTTCACATAGATAGTGCTCTTGGCAGTACAGGAAATGAAATAATTTGGCAACCACTTACAGAACTCGAACAGATAGATGAATCTAACCATACCAACCGCTGAGAAAAAAAGTCTGCTTTCAAGGTTGTGAACACAATTAAGATTGATCTCAAAGGAAAGACTGATCAAGCCAAACGTATAAACACCTTTTAAATTCTTGCTTGACAATGCTTGAAATTACACAGGAGAATTTTTTTGTCAATGGCAACCCTATTTCTCAGTTGGTGTCGAAATAGAATCCCCTTATGGTTTGCACAAAAGAAGAAAAACTAATGCGAGTTCTACTCTGAGGAAAGAGAGGAACACTGTTGGAGATGCAGGACAGACAGAAACTAGCCAGAGAGATTGGAGAGCTGTAGGCATTTACGCTCACCTTCAAGGAATTGGATACCGATAACGGTGATGAGAGCAACAGCAGCTATGATAACCAAGCTGTAGCAGGCTGGCAAACAGAGGTGACGCCTACGCCATTTCTCACCATGTCTACGGTGCTCATGTACCAACCCGGCCTTGCTCTCGCTACCAACATCCAAAGCCACCTGCAGACACCAGCTATCCGACACGCTCTCCATCAAAGTGACCCCAATCTCCACCCCGTGTACTCTTGTACTCCCTACGTCCAAACCCATCCCGGCCTCTACCATCCCGTCCGTCTGTCACTGCAGAATGCTGCACAAAACCGATCAGGTAAACAGCAAATCTCTCCGTGCCTCTGTAAACAACACCCGCTGCTGTATTAATTCTTCGCTACCGCTTGCTTTGTTTCTATTCTGCTCTCACCACCTCGAGGAAAAAGGGGGATTGGAAAGAAAGCAATCGCGATCACTAAACATAACTCGAACTCCTCGCGACAACCATTCCCACTATTATCGGAAAACCAAACAGAAGTGCCAGTCCCGCAAAGTAGGCTTCCAGAACTAAGAATTGTTGAAAAAGCGTGCAGTAAACACCAAACTCATCCTTCTTCTTCTTCTTCTTCTTCTGCGACTGATTGGTGCAACAAAGCAAGTGCAGTTGTGTGAAGAAGGATTTGAATGTTCCTCCACTTCCCCAAATTACAGTCAGATCAGTGGAGCTGATGATGTGGGAAATCGCAGTTGACAGCGAGTCCACAACTAGACTGCAACACGGCCGCCAGCCCGCCGCCGTCCAGTTAAACGCGGATACTTAGCGTTGTGCACGCAAGGAAATTCCAGGCTCCTCACATTTTTGTGTGGGGAAAAAGAAAGGCCCGAGAACGAGAGCCTTCATAATGGGCCCACAGCCAAGTGGGAACTAAGATCGACGCCAAAGATTCATTTATCGGACGGCCGAAAATGGCCAGAAATAAGAGCATGGCACGTTACCACAACTTACGAATTTCATTCAATTTGGACGAGGACTTCTTCTTATGACTAATTATTACGTGTAAAGTCTTACTCTGTTCACGCTGACCTGGAATGGTCTGTTGAACGAGGTGGCACGACCCAAAAAGACCGGCCAGGTCTTTACGCACGGGATGAAGGGTCTGTTGTTTCCAGACCCTTCCAAAATTTTGAGGTGCCGTCACCAGGCCGGAGGCCAAGTGGAAGGTACCCAGACTTCTTGAAGGGTCTGAGACCAGACACTTTCTCCTGCATGAAAGAACCCACTAGTCTTTGTTTTGAGAACTTGTACCTTACAAAGTTGTAAGATCCTGTTGACCAGTTGATTAGCATCCTACAAGGTCCTAAGTGTAGGGTAATGTCCCAGGAGCAGAGCATGGGACATTATTGAAATAAGGACCCTCCTGAGATGGAGTCCTCGAGGAGGTTCTTGAAATTGGCTGTGCTTTACATTGAGCAATGCCCAGAGAAGGGGGGCATAATTAAGTACCTAGATAAGTAAATAAATAAATAAAGGAAAAAATAAGGGACCCAAGAGAAGAAAAAAAGAAAGGATCAAAGTCCCAACAAAAGACTACACCCGGAAATGCAAAATGCACAATGAGGAGCCCTAAGAGGAGAAAACACAAAACCTAGAACCTAAACCCATCACCAGTAGCACAACGCAAGTCGTGCAAGGAGATGGCCAAACCTAGATAGAGTTTGAGTGGTTGCCTTATTTAAAATATGAGAAATTGAGACCAATAGACTGGCTTGTCATGTAGGTCATGACCACCTTGTGAATACACATGTGGGTTCAATTCACTAATTCATCATACTAGATGTCCATCACCTTGGTCTTCTTCTTTTTTTGGAGTTGATGTTCCATCTCACTAGACTTCTTCTTTTTCTTTTCCAGCTACTAACTGTCCATTGCACATTGGTCTTTTTATTCTGGAATTGGTACTTCATCACCCTATTCTTCTTCTTCTCCTACTAGTGTCCATCGCCTTGGTAGTCTTCTTCTTCTTTTCCAGCTAATAAAAAGAATATTTTTAAATGGGTCATTGTTGTTGTGAGTGAGCAGGTGTGTTTTTGAAGTCGGGGCAAAAAATAAAGAAATGTGAATGGTGGAGTAATGTTGCATGAGTCACGCCTGATAAAACTATCCATCGTACATCAGTAATTGTAATACAACCTAAGTACATGTAATAGAATTCCAATTGACTATTATAACTTTGATCTTAGCCCTAAAAGTCGATGCCCAATTCGTTATGTTAAAATGACATTTACAAAATATCAGCCAAATTATTCATAGAAAACATTCATCCATGTTATTCATTTTTATCTATTTGATTTTAGATTAATAAATGTTCATTGAAGACCAAAATTTTCATACATTTTCATTTTTTCATCCATTTTTTGAATGTTTATCCCATTTGAATGATTTGTTAAATTTTTCATTTAGATTCAAGGCTCAAGCTTAAGGCTTAGAGTTCATGTCTTGTGTTCTTCGGTCAATTTTTATAAGTAGAATTGTGATGTTGCAAAACAATTTTTTTAAAAACTATAGAAGGGATAAGGTCATCAAAGCAATAGTGTGATGCCATTAACCACATCTTGTTGCACATGACAATTTAAAGGTTTAGTGAATTTTTAATAGTTGGACATTGCCCATTTTGTGGTTTGGGTATTCCTTGAAATTTCTCATTGTTCTCAATTTCAATGTTGTGGAGAAAGATGGAACCCTCATCAATTCAAGTCTTGTAAACAAAGGGAGGACCATTGTCATGGGCCCAAACACCTTAGGTGTCTATCAAATGCCAATTGCTTCGATTCCTTGAAATTTGTCATTGTTCTCAATTTCAATGTTGTGGAGAAAGATGGAACCCTCATCAATTCAAGTCTTGTAAACAAAGGGAGGACCATTGTCATGGGCCCAAACACCTTAGGCATCTATCAAATGCCAATTTCTTGGATTCCTTGAAATTTCTCATTGTTCTCAATTTCAATATTGTGGAGAAAAATGGAACCCTCATCAATTCAAGCCTTCCATTCAGCCCCATCCTAATTTCAATCAAATATGTATGCTTTCTTTTTTAACATGATCACCTCATTGAAAATGAAGATTGAGCTTGCATTGTCTTTTGTAAATTTGGAAATTGTAACCATTCAAAGATTGAGCTTGCATTGTCTTTTGTAAATTTGGAAAGTTAACATCTTGCAAGCACAATATTTGTTTAGTGTGTTATTGTGCATTTTAGTGACTCATCCAAGTGCATGCACCTAGGTTGTGAGGAGAAAATGCGTGATGCTTGGTGGAGCTTTATTGGCATTTGAAAACCAAGCATTTTGGTCATTCTTGAGTTGAGAGTGAAAACATGAATCTAAAATCCACTTCCCAAGCACACCATGTTACAATTTGTGTTCCTTAACCATAAAGTTGATTACAACAACTTTGCACAAATAAAATGACTTTAGGGTTATATGAATGTCCAACTGAACATACAAAGTTGGTGACATCGAATGGTTACAATCAATAAAAATAAAACTTGTGACTTTATCTCAAGTTTTTGTATGGAAGGTGTGGTATTTGATTGTTGAATTCTCCTTGTAAATCCATTTGTAAGAGGTCATTTGGGTTCACAATTTTCATTAATTGTCCATGTTTCCCACTATCAATGTTGAGGCTACACAAGGTCTTGTATCTATGCAATTCCATCAAGGTCAATCTGCATGTTTTCAAGTTCTCATGAAAATCCATTGTTGGTGTTTAGGTTGCATTAGGTGGATTCTATTGAACCAATTAGGGACTTTTAATTGTACATTTTAACTTCATTTTGTGAAGCTAATGAGTTGTAAGAGTCAATTTTCATATTATTGTAATAGAGGTGAGATCATAATGGTCGTAATATATGTGAATAGGGAAAACTTGAAATTCTTTCTTATTGAGGCTCAAGGGGCTCAAGGAATTCAATAGATTAAAGCAATTGGAATCAGTATCTTGTGCCACATCATGTCACAAAGACACGTGATTAAAATTAAACCATATTAGACAATGCTTGCCAAGCTTTCCCTTTGGAACCTATATTCAACAATTATAACATTATATGTTATTTGCATGCATGAAAATAATTTTGTTCTACTTTGACAAGATGAACATTGACCAAGGAAGGCTTTAACTTCATTGGTGCATAAATTATTTTAAAAGCCTAACCTACTTTTGAATCAATGAAGTCTTTAAAGAAAGGAAACAAATTTTATAGTCGAGGAAATTAAATGGGTTGGGAACTTGTTATACAAGAAGCAAGTTTGACAATCATCTTGCAAGGAATGAAATGGAGGTGAAGTTCTTTATGAATTACAACTCTCTTATGATTTGAGTGAACCGACACCCACGAATGCACCAATTGTGATAAGGTTGTTTTGGGCATTTTGGGATGAAACCAAACCTTGAAGTGGGTTTTTTTTTCCCATTGGCCCGCCCTTCCCTTAGATTTCCCCCCCCCCCCCCCTCGTTTTTCCCTCCTTTTCTTTCTTCTTCTCCTCCTCCTTGTTTTGTCTTTGTTTTTCTCTTCTTTTCCACCATCATCTTTTTCTGTTCCATTATTGTTGTAGCCTCTCTTCATCAATTTTGATTTTATTGGTTTTTTTTTTCTTATCTTTTGTTGTTGTTATAGATTCTTCTTCTTGATCATTTTTTTTCTTTCATTTTTAGGCTATTTTAGTTTTTTGTTTCATCTTTTGTTTGTTTCTTTTGTTATATTGTTACAATATTTTCTTCTTCATCACCATCTCCTTTTCCTTCTTCAAGCATTTTCTTTCTTTTTCACCACATCATTGCACTTGTTGCCATTGCTTGTTACACCATCATTTAGTTATGCATGTCAAACCAAGTATGTTATTGCCCATTTCATTATCACTATTATTATTTTGGTTTAAAAAACAAGAGTAAAAGCAAAAAGTAGGAAAGAAAAGGAAAATAAAATAGAAAGAAACCAAAAGAATTTTTTTTGGAAGAAGACTAACTAGTTTTTTTCTTTTTTCTTGCTGTTTATTTTTTTAATTCCAAAAGAAGAAGTCTACTTTCCTTTTTTTCTATTTTTTCTTGAAGTTTTTCTTTTCTTTTTTCTTTAAAAATAACTCAAGAAGAAGAATTACATATATAGAAGATTTTATTTTTATTTTTTAATGTTTGTCCTAAAGATTCCCCCCACTCACCCACCCCCCCCGCGGCGGTATTTCCTTTATTTTTTATTTTTACAAAAGAATTTTTTCCTATTTTTTCCAATTTTTTTTAAAAAAAAGATCTAGTACATGTAATTCATACCCATGTAAATTTTTATTGGGCTTGGTTTACATTTTCAAACTTGGATATTAATGCATGTCATGTGTTTGATGTAGACTTTGAATAATTATAAATACCATTTTGTAGCCAATAGCATTCAACTCCAACTGTATACCATCAATTTTACACTCATCAATGTGCTACTAAGGTGGTTACAACAAAAAAAACTTACCCAATGAACACATGGCATGATGTCTAATGAAAATAGTTTTAAAAAGGGGTTTCTTAGGTTAGAGAATAACATATATATCTTAATTGGGTTTCTTTAGCTTAAACAATGGCATTGAATTCATGTTTTTTTTTTTTTGGACGTTTTAAAATGTTTTGAGAGATGTGATATTTGCATCAATACAAATAAGTTTTGTATCATTGCAATTGTAACTTCACACTTGTGTTATGTTTGCATGCCTTGAATGCAAGCTTTGCATTAATATTTTGTTGAAATTTTTCCTAAGAATATGAGTTTGAAGCATATTGCAATATTGCATTATTGCACTAAAAGAACTTCAATAAACATAAAGTTCAATGTGAAATACCTATATAGGGGTCAAAAATAAACACAAGTTTTTTTAGCCCAATTTTACAATACCCACATTTGAAGCATAAAATGTTGACCAATTTTTTTTGATGGTTTTTGTAATACCCAAATGTTGGGCATAAATTATGCATGTTCAACAAAAAAAAAGGGTAAGAAATAAATTAAAAAATAATTATGATAAAAAATTGAAGAAAATATTTTAGAACAAGAAAAAGACAATAAAAGTTTAGAAGGAAAAAAATAAAAAGAAATATTCAAAAATATTCAAAAAAAGAATTAAAGTTCGATAAGGGATATATATATCTGCATTTTGGTTTTAAAATATGTAATAATTATTGAAGTGCATTGTATTTGAAATGACATTGTTTTCATATGTGAATATTGTATTTTGTGATTAGATCTTCAACTATTTCAACTTTTAATAAATGTCAAAATATGCAATATTACATGTGGATCACAAAAGTTGATCGAATTTATAATACCCGCATTCAAGACTTTCGTTTATCGACATCATGGGATCAAATATGATTAAAATGGTTGTTAGTTTGTTTAATGCAATACCTTCATATTTTGTATATCATACATTAACATAAATTAACATCATGTAAATGATAGGTAAGTAAGTGGGTGGGTAAGTAAGTAGGTAAGTAAATAAATAGGTGGATAATAGGTGAATGGGTCGGTAAATAGGTAGGTTGGTGGTTAGGCAAGTAAGTATATACACAAATAAAAAGCAAGTTAGATTAATAATGTAACTAGGTCAATAGGATACCTAAGTCAATAAGGTAGTCAATAAGTTTTGTTAAAAGATTTTGTTGAAATAGTTTAGGTTAATTCAAGAAGGTGTAAAAGGTTTATCAAAAGGTGGAGGTTTTACCGTAGGTATAAGTTTAGCCATAAAAAATAGAGGTTTTTTCAAAAAATATAGATTTAGTCGAGAAAAATTAAAGGTTTGCCAATAGGTATAAGTTTCGTCATGAAAAAATAAAGGTTTTGTCAACATGTAATGATTTTAGTAATGAAGAGATGGAGGTTTTTTTTAAGAGGTATAGGTTTAACCGATAAGAGTTTAAAATTTTGTCAAGAAATATAAATTTAGCCACGAAAACATATAATTTTTATTGAAAAAAAAGGTTTCACCTTGAAGAGATAAAAGTTTTGCCAAGAAATAGAGGTCTAGAAAAAAGATTAGACATTTTGGCAACATGTAGTAGAGATTTAATTATGAAGAGACGGAGGTTTTCGTAAAAGGTATAGGTTTAGTCAAGAAAAGTTAACATTTGTGCCAAAAGACAAAGGTTTAACTTTTAAAAAAATTAAAAGTTTTTTTAAGAAATAATTTTAACCAAGAAAAAAAAAAGTTTTACTGGGAGAGAGATTTAGCAATGAAAAGATAGAGGATAGGTCGTTAGAGGGTTGGTAGGTAAAGCCAAGATGTAAATCAATAATGTATCTAGGTTAGTAGGGTAGCTAGGTTCGAGGGTAGTATGGTCATGATTGGGAAAAAAAAACACCCAAACAAAAAGGTGTCAAAGGTCAGCAACCAAAACAAAGTTGACTGTGGTACAATATTGATCAACGCATGGTCAGGAACTGAATCAGGAACTGAATGAAGAAACACAGCCCGTCCTATGGACAAAACGGCCAACTGGTGCACTGGTGGGTGCTGGTTCGCTCTGGCCCCAATTTGTAGGTCAAAATGTTTTGTTTGGTGGGTTGGTGTTAGTGGAGGAGACCATGGGTTTAGGGTAGACCTCATAAGTTGACACATCTCATGGGGTTCAGACCCTTGGATTTAAAAATGAGTTGCAAGTGTCAAATGTTGGTCTTCAAACCCTAGCCTCCACATGTGAAGAAACTAAAATGTGTTGAATTGAATATTAATGATTGCCACTGGTAGTGTGAAGCACCAACCTGCTCACGTTAGTGAATACAATGAGTGCTGGGGGTATATTGACCCCTTTTAAAGTTATCTGTAAAGTCACCCACTCTTGCACCCCCTATTTTCTTTGCTTTCACCCCCTATCTCCTCTTTGAGTGGTATCTGCAAAGTAAGGAAATTTTATTATATCTTAGTATGAAATGCTGAAACCGAGCATTTCATGCAAAAGGTTCCAGATTAATTAATAGTTGTACAGGTAGGAGCAGTGAAAATATATGTGGCAGCAGTGAAGGCGCTCAGGGAAAAGGAAAGAGGGGATGAAACTCAGTTTACCACCAAAATTGGTGGAAAAACTAGTTTGAGTCCCAGTTATTTTGTTTTGTAAAATTTCTTTCCCAGTTAAGCATTTGATGCCCTATTAAGCCAAAACTGGCCGTTCGCCTGACTTTACAGATAACTTTATTGTATCTACTGTCTACCCTAAATTAAGAAGCGAGGGACTCTGCATCAGCTTGGTCTTCCCTACCCTAAATCAAGAAGTGAGAGACAGCATCAGCTTGGTATTCCCTGTGTAGGTTTTACTGCTCCTGTTCATGTCATCTCATTGAAACCAACTCAGCATCATGTGCCAAGGCAGTAGGGAAGACAAATGTGTTAGGTGATACATAATCTCATTTTGCATATTATATTTGTGAAGCCTAAAAGATCAAGAATGACTGGGAACAATAATAGAAGTGTGCAGATTGCTAATTAGTACGACCACTTCTCCCTCAACCATGTGGGCGCTCTTGGCTGATGTTACTGTAAAAGCATTATGTTCAACAAAGGTCTTCCAGGTGTGCCTCCCTTGCAACTGTCAAATTATATCCTGAAATGCATGTCCACACGTTTGTTACATGCCTGCACATGATACAAGTATAGTGACTGCACAGAGCTGTGATCTTTCATTTCACTTCATACCTAGAATGAAATGTGGGTCTGAAAAAAATTTAAACTGCTGGTCCTGACATTGCAGACATTTTTACTCATTGTGAAAACCTATGACATATTTGCTTATGTTCCAGAAGTAACCATGAATTGTAGCGAACGCAATGGTGGATAAAGGCAGACCAAACAGACTGCATGAGACAGCCTAGATATGGCCTGTTGCTGTATGGTAATCCCGAAAGAAAGCCATGAATGATGGCAATCTCTTTCAGAAAAATCGATTTAGAGCCTCCACAACCTTCTCAGGCCTGCAAAACCAAAGAAGTGTGTAAGGTATGGGGGAACTGTTGCTTTAAGGAAGACCATATGGAAATGGGTCAATGTTTGGATTAGAGTTTACCAGTCTTCTTGAGGCAAATGACCAGCCCCGGCAAGCATAACTGATTTGATGATGTCTGGATTAGTCTTCACAAAGTTCTCAGCTTCTGACTTTGGCAAATGTTTGTCACTTTCCCCCCATGCGACCATGGTTGGTACCTTCCAACTGCACAACATTGACACATGTGTTCCTTCAGATATCACCGAGTCTTTGACATTCTGGAAGAGTAGAGGCACCTCATGCTCTGTTTAGCATGAAGATGCAGCAAAGCAAAAACAAAACCTGAAATAACCCACACAAAGTGAGAGCATACTTGGTTGATGAGAACCCTTGTGCAATTTGTGTCATCATATCCTTCAGTGCTGCTTTTCTTGTTGCTGCCAATAGTGCTGCAATCCATGTCACCATCAGACAACAATTAAAGCCTTGATCATTGCATGAATCGTTTGTTCAAACAACAAGGTTGTTGAAGAGGATAGCATATTTTTAATCAAGCAAGAGTCACAGGGCAAAAATAAGGGAAGAGATAGGTTAACCTACAAAAACCAGGATCACTGCTATCTAAATATGGGAGTCGGTAGACATCAGCATCATCAATCTCCAACACATACCTGCACACCATACCCATGATTATTTATATGATGCTGTAATTGTGAAAGGTTGTTGGTCATAACATCAGTGCTATCTGTCAGCTCTCCAATATGTGTTCCTTGGTCATCTCTCCGTTAAGGTAACCAAAAAAATATATCAGATATCAAGGATGTGCACATATAGATTCAAAAATAATTAAGAACAGTAGACTCTTTGTTCAATGCCTCTTTTCCTTTGCTGAGAAAGTCCCAGGCTCTGGATCCAAGTATCATTCCGAGTCAGAGCTGAAGAGCAAGAATGATAAGTTTGTAATTTGTGCATGGATGATAAACTTACGGGCTGCCGGCTTCCACAAATCGTTCAGGAAGAATGGCATTTTGGCATGTGAATTCCCCAACAAGTGGAAACCTGCATTTCCCAGAGGTAGTGCCACTGAGTGGACTTGTGCTACAGCTGGCAGACTAAGAATGAGATAGCATGGAAGAAGACATGGACCCTTGATTCTATTATTGTGTAACCATGAAATAAAACTAACCGTAGTTGTTGGAAGATGCCAGGAAGAGGGGTGGAGGTAGTAAGGGGTGTGTTCAAGGCAACCAGCTTGGAAACCCTGCTTGGGTTCTTCAAAGCCCAAGTTAGGCCATAGGATCCCACCACAAAGCCCTGGACAGAAAATCCAGTCATTGTAAAAAGAATGTGCTAGAACTCATGCTACACAGTGAAATAACCACACATCCTCCAGCCACTCCCTTTGTGCACCTACATGCCTTAATGTCAGTATGCATCAAGGGACAGAGAGATCAGCACCATACAAAAAATAACATTCAAAAACACTTGAATGGTCACCATTCAGTGACCTGGAGATTTCTGTTTCAAGGTACCTGGGTCACAAGGAAAAAAGGAGATTCAATTTTCAACTGTGTAAGCAGCTTGTCAAACTCCTCATGATAAGCATCCTCTGCAGGAGTCGATCACGAGATCTATGGGAGATCAGATTGCCCACCACACTCACAGATCAATTGAATCGTTTGTGTAGGTCCCTAAACCCAGTGTAAAATTGTCAACACTGGACAGAAAAATGTAGTAGGCCTATTTTTGTGCTTTCAGTATTATCCTAATGCCAACAGATAGATCAGGCCTATCAGTACTGCCTATGGCTCTGGTATCTCCTTTAACCTAAAAGAGTTCTGTCTCCACATAGCCAAGCAATGAGCTTGAAAAGACAAATGTTCAGACTCAGTGCCACTGAATACTCAATGGTTGGAAAATAGTAATATGTACCTGTGTAAGAAAAGTCATAATCAGGTTGTGGTTTCTCACTGAATCCAAAACCAAGCCAGTCAGGTGCATAGCAGTGATACCCAGCCTTTGCCATCTGTTCCACACACACAATTCTAAGAAATTGCACAGGTAGCAAAGTCATGTGTAGCAATAACATCTGACTTTTCATTTGACAGAAATGGCCCTAAATACTGCACTGCCCTTGAGGTAGACAAAGTTTCAGAGTCTTCAAAAGTGCGTATGTCCAATAGAGACCTGGGCGAGGACAACACGATAGCTGTAGGATTGGGTGGGTGCTCCATGCAGGAAAATCACTGTGCCCTTGTTTGATTTCACTGGTCCTGTAGTTGCTCCCATCAATTACTTTCATCAGAGGATGCAAGCTCACACCAAAACATTATATACTCTTGGGTACAAACCTGACACATTGCAGTGTTTGAAGAGGTGCCTACCAATATGCACATGGAAATCAAACCTACAGATGTTCTACATTCCAAGACTTCTGACCAGAACATGACCCAACTGTGTAGAAAGGCAGGTCACATCAGAGTGCATATGGGTGCTGGTTGGTAAAATTGTACAGGATTACCGTGAAGTACTCAAACGTTGAACACCTATAATTACTGATCAAAACCCACAAGCAAAACATACCTGTTTCTCGGACAAACCAGCGATATTCTCCAGCTCGCACATATGAGCCATAGTCCCTTCCCTTGCCCTCAATTGACTGTCAATGAAACATACCAAATTTGACAAGATGTGAGGGACTTTGTTCTGGGTTGGAACACAAGGTTGTAGTCAAGAATTAAAAGAAAAACTAAGGCTAAAGCCTTGTGGTAGGAACAATGGTCGCTAGAGTGCAAGTGGCTGTCGGGTCAATTCACACTGGGTGCAAAAGAGAGCCTAGCATTGAAGAAAAGGAGAGAGAAAGAGATGCACTGCAATCATCTGGCCGAGATTTCTACCTAGAAGCCAGGACCTACAGGGCTTCATTATAAAGAGATTGATGAAGTTGCAGAGAAATCTCCACAATAACAATTAAAGGTAACACGACAATGAGTGCAGTCATAACCTCATGAGAGTCGCCCACAAAGTGACAGACCATCACCTTCATCACGAACGGCAGTGACAAGCTGCCGTGACTACCCACTGAGTTCATCAGCTCCCAACAGTGGGTGTAGATAAGCGTATAATAATCTTCCCAAAAACTTGGGCAAACCATTATACACAATCTGCGTCCTGAGTTTCTGCTGCCTTTCCGGAAGCAATGGGAAGACTCAGACGGTATAAAGCCTGCAATGAGGATGTGAAGGAAAGAAGAGACAGAGGGACGCACCGAAATCATCTGGCCGAGATTGCCATCCTGCGCAGGGGTATTGGGGAGTTGGATAGCACCCCTGCTCGAGTCGTTGTCGGTGACGAAGCTGAACAATCCCTTCTTCCTCGCCGCCTTCTCCTCTCCGCCTTCGTTCACAGCTGCCACAACCGTGCAACCGCCTCTCTGCCGGACCTTGCGGCATACCGGAGTAGCTGGGGTTGAACCACGAAGGGACTCCACCACGGAGCCCGGTTGACGGCAAACAGCAGAGGACAGCACAGTACAAGAAGAGATTTGGCCTGCCATTGGAGTCTCCTCTCTTCACTTCTTCTCTTTCTCTTCCAGTCTCCTTCCTCAGCTTCTGTCCTTAAGATTCTCTTGTCGTTCTTCTCCACACTCAGTAATTCGTCTTCCTCCTCGTTCTATTTCTCTAACATCGATTTCTTCCTCTCTCTCAAAGCCCTATACTCAAAATCGTGCAGCTTCTTAAAGCATATTGTGGGAACGTCTTCATCCTCTTGCAAAGAACATAGGCAATGGGCATCCAATCAACTAAACTTCAAAACTCTCATGAGTCATATCTCTTGCTTTTTCCAGTTCTGTTCTTGGATTTCTGGACGTTGGGTGTTTACACTTTCCTAAAGCAATCAGTTCGTTCTTGAGATTTTCTGGACACCATCAAATGCTTTAGTGAATCTCCTCTCTTTTGTGCCTCACATGATCCGCGCAGGTCAGATTCTGGATATCATAAGCGCTCGTTTGGAGACCGGCGGCACGTCATGCATAACGTTAAACGAGGCACTGGGGGCCTAGGGGCCCTCCGTTGGTGGGAAGAGGAGGCATTGGACACTATCTAGCACCCACCAGCGCACTACGAGGGATGGATGGTAAGTGGTCTGGAGACAGTTTTCTGTTAGGTTCCAGTTCACTAGCTAACCACAGTGGTTAGCTCAGTTGCTTATTTTTAAACTACCTAGTCTACTAACAACTCATTAGCTGGTTGTTAGTAGGTAGGTAGTAAAAACAGCCCTTAATTATGTCTATACCATCTACTTACCTAGTAGTTAGCTATTTTCTTACCTATCCATCTATATATGAAACCTATTTCTTACATAATTGGTTACCAAGGTGCAACCGTATACTAACTCAGTTGAGGTTCATCCACAACTGAATAATAACAGGCATCCAGTGAATGGTGTGCTAGTGAGTGATGGTTCATTGTGGCCTCTATCAATGTATTATGGGTGCAATGTAAGCCTATTGTGATTTAATTTTTACTTGTGTAGCTTGCCCCATTGGCCCAAGTGTGAACATATTGAGGGCTCAACTGATTTTTCCTTCCAAACCAAATTTTTGCAATTTGTATGAATTTCCAACAGCAAAATCCACTCAAAGAGGATGAAAAGTTCTTCGATTGTTGATTGTTTCATTGAAGACCTAACATTTTGGCAAGTTGCCCTACTATCCTTGTGGTCATTCTTAATATGGTGTCAAAAGTTGTATTCAAACGCTACATGGATGATGGTTGAAAGAATCCTTGAAGAAAAGTAATGAACTTGAGCCTCCAAGATTAAAAAAAATAGAAGACCTTGTTTTGCTTCAAAAAACAAAATATTTGCCTTCACAAACTTCATAATTTGTACTACCTCCTATCCCAAAACATTGGATTTCAAAACATTCACATAGTCATAAACAACTTTTTTAAGACCTAGGCCATCTATTCCCTCCTCTACCGGATGCATTTGTGGTTGATCATATTCTCACAAATTGTGTATGAACCCATTCATGATGTGGCATTTTCATCGAATCAATTGAGATTGGCATAGAATTGTGAGTGAGTCCATGGAATGGCATGCTTTAAACATTGCGAAATATCACAATGTTTATTACCGTTGCACCATCGCAACCCAAGGGATTTTGAGGCAATTGTTTAAACAATGTTTTCAATTTGAAATAAATTGTTTAAAACTTTGTTTGTTAGATGAAGAGACATGAGTTAACATTTTGGTTGTAAATTCATTGATGAATTAATTCATCTTTCGATTTTGTGTCTAGGGGTTTGTTGCTTTAATCAAACTTTCATGGTGCTCTAAAAGCTAAATTGTCGTGTTCCAACTTTTGATTGAATGCTTTTGAGATTTGCAACTCACTTGGCACCTTGATTCATATTGAAAATGCCTCCTAAACCAATTAATTCATCTTCAAGATGGATCTAGGGGTTTGTAGCCTAAATCAGACTTCAATGGTGTTTTGAAATTATAATTTACCATGCCCTAATTCAAGATTGAATGTTTTTGAGATCTCCAACTTGCTTGGCATCTTGATTTTTACTTATCATGCCTCCTAGACTAATGAGGATGGCTATGCATGAGCATAAAGCCTAAGCTTGGAACTTATATAGCTTACAACTTAATGTGATTTTAATCCACCTACATGGATGAATGTGTCCATAGACGAATGATTTAATATAGATGAATTTCATTTATGAGTTGGATTAATTAAATAAATCATTGGATGAAATTCATCCATAATTGGAAAATTAATTAATTAAAATTTATTTATATCCATTTTCATTTGTTGTCCAAGTATTAATATTTCAAACTTGAATGTCATTTAATAATTATGGATAATGTGACTATAGGGGAAAGTATGATGATAGGACCAAAATAATTTAAAATTTTTGTTTAAAAAATCATGTTCACCAACAATGTTAAGCAATTAAGAAAATGTTGTGATGCGATGAGTGCTAAAACCCCCCCCCCCACCCCCCAATTATTGTCAACAACTTTATATATGTATTTTGTGAAAAAATAGGGCATCTTGAAAGTAAATAATTATTTAAAAAACCCCATTGTCATCTATGATGATAGGTTATTTGAAGGAAGTTAATTAAGGTGTTTGAAATTGAATTTTAGTTTATTTCAAAAATTCATTGTCATCAATGACAATAGGCAGTTTAAAGATGTTTAAAACATTCAAAACCCATTGTTGTCAACAACACTAATTAAATTTGACAAAAATGTGGCACCCTCAAAACAAAAATGAAAAAAAATTCCCCATTGTTGTCCACAATGTTTAAAAATAGGTTTGAAGGAAGTTGTGGCACCTTTGGAGAAAGAAAAAAAAAACCCATTGTCACCAATGACACTAGGTCAGTTTACCCCCAAAAACAAAAAATAATAATTGTTTTTTAAATTTTAAAATAACAACCATGGGGTGAATGTCAGCATGATAATAGTAATATAATTAAGACATATTGAAAATAATGACATTTTAAACCATAGCCATCAAATACACTTATAATGGAATTTTACATTATATTATCAACAAATGTTATATCATATAAAATTAAATTGGATTCCATGAAGCTCTATTTAATTAAAATTAAGGGAAATAAATTTTCGTTGATAAAAACTTAATGATAAAATAAAACATCCATCCCTAATTTTGATGGAAATTTTATTTTATTAAAAAATGTAAATTTAATTAATTCTAAAAATTTAGACATTAGATGAATGAAAAAATCATCCATCCATAATGAGGACAAATGTTTACATTCATTCCCATGTTTGCTTCTAGATTTACTTGTATAACATTCATTTTTTGGGTTTTACTTGCATGTGTATAGGGGAAAAGGCATTTTACCATCCCAAGTTCCAACTTTAAATTCATGCAACATCTTGCCTCCTAGACCAATTAATTCATCTTCAAAATGGCTCTAGGGACCTATAGCTTAAATCAAACTTTGGTTTGACTTTAAATCCTAAATGGCCATGCATTTGCTCTTGATTGAAATGCTTTTAGTTTGCTACCCACTTAACACCTTGATTCTTGTTGTTTATGGTTCATTGGGTAATTAACATGGGTCTAGGGATATGTAGCTTAGATGCCACCTTGATTATGATCCAAAACCCTTACATGGGTTATTACTTCAACTTCAATAAAAGTGTACAAGTTTGCAACTCACTTAACAATTTGACCATGACCCAATCTAATTACTTGAACATTTAAAGGAACTTCAACAAGTCTACATCAATTTACAGCACACTTGGCAACTTGATAATGATATTGAAAGACCATATAGCTAATCATTTAAACTTCAATAAGTCTACACCAATTTGCATTTCACTTAGTAATTTGATTATAGCCTTGGAAGATTAAATGGGTTGTTAAATTTGAACTCCAATATCATATATGGAAAGTCTATAGCTCTAATATATTTGATTATGATCTTAGATGTATTTTGGATATGTGGGAACTTAGATTTGAGCATTAAGCATGTTTGATAGGTGTATAGATTTTTATAACTTTAATTTGAATAGTTCTTTATGTTGTTATTTAATCATTTGATTTGAACAAGGCTTGGGCAATTTGTAGTTCATTTATCAAATTCTTTTATGACATAATGAGATCTTACATCTATGTTTTTATGGTGGAATCCATTTGGGTAAATCTACAACTCTCAATTGGGGGGGGAAGTGTCCTAATGATGTATCTTATGCTTATGTGGTCTTGAATTTAAGTTCTTATACTAAACTTTGAGGACTTGTTTTGGGGTCCAAAGAGTAATTGTATGAAATCCAATGACCAAATATAGAACAATTAGACAAGAATTCCAATGATTACTTTTGATGGATTCTAAAATATGGATTGGGGATCCACTAACTTATTTTGCCAATCTAGGGATTATTTTGAAAATGTATATATATCTTTGTGTAAGGGTTTGAGTGTTCATGGTTGTTCATATGGTTGGAAAGATGGCAAACCTCATGGCAACCACAAAGGTCATGGAATGTGAAATTTGGAATGAAGCACAACAATATGAATATGTGGTTTTGCACAAGATGAAAACATTTCAAAAAGAGAAATCACCTAGGTAGATAATATAATATGTTTGTCTTAACACAATGGCTACTTCGTACAATGTACATTTTGCAACACGTAACACAAGTAAGAAACGAGTTACTCAACTAATCCTTAATGCAATGTGGAAAAGTGTATGTTAATTACTAAAAATAACATCCAAATTTAGGGTTTACATATGAAGGTAACATTGAAGGATTGTTTAACAACACCTTGAAGGAATTGAAAACATGAAACTTTAACGAAAAGGGGTCAAAGAAAGCCACATTCCAATGTGATGATATGTTGGAATGCCTCAAAGCTATTGATGGTCATGTTTTTTAAAAAAAATTGAAAAGATGTCAAAATGTGGTGGATAAGATACCCATTTCTAAAGCAATAATTCTTAGCTCTAATTTTGTTGACCTTAAAGGTTTTCCCAATACATCTATAAATTCTAAAAGGTCTTTAAGTGATGTTGAGCGGTTTATGACCAAGGTGGAGATGCTCCATAGCCTATCCAAAAGCATGGCAACAATGGCATCTTGTTTTGCCTCTGCCTTCAAAATATGGGATGCATTCCTAATAAGCACGGTGGAAATCAACAATGAACAAAAAAAGAAAATCAATATCAATAACTTAAAGGTGGTTAAATATTAAAATGTTATATTAGAATAGGAGTTTAGATAAGAGGTTAAGACAATTTTGAACCTATAATTAAAAGCTTCCTACCAGTCATGTACAACTAGATCAAGATTTTGGTCCCCAACCACCTCATATGTGAAGGCCATATGTTTTTTGTGTAGGAAGTTAGTGAAGATTGTAGCTTGGAAAAAATGTGATTACTTGGGTTTTGTTGAATCAAACCTCTCCATGAAGTGTTTCCACTTTCTTTTTAGCCCACAAATGCCCATATTAAAGGTAGAAATATTTTAGCCTAACATTTAGTTTAGTGGTAGATATTATTTACAATCTCTTAATTTACTAAAAGATGAAGCTACTTGGGTTAGTTAGTTTCTTGTGGATGAGGGATTAGGTTTTGCTTCGTCTAATCAATTAAGAGTTTTTGGGGAAAGATTAAGATAAGGGCCTATTTTCTAGGGGAATTAGAAGGAGAACTTAGGAGGAGGAGGATCATTCTCAAGGTAGTATGGTAGGAGGAGAAATGGAGATATTGGGAAGATTGATGGATAACCATGTTGTATTTCAATATATAAGGAATATATGGAATGAAGGTTGTGGACTTTGAAAATGTACTTCTATATTTAAAAAAATTTACCTTGATTTATTGGATGCATGAATGTAAGTTCAATTTTCCATAACATATTGCAATTCATTGTGTTTTTTATATTACCTTTTCCTTAATTTCACTTTAAATGGCTTTTTGAAGTTTTTGGAACATGATGATGGCAACAACAAAAGGTAGTCAAAGCTACAACATAATTTAATTACTAGAAGGCAATGTGTGTAAGGAGGAAGATAACATGAAAAAAATGGTACATCGTAATTCAAAAGTCTTTTTCTAGGACTTGAAGGCACAAGCTTCCAATCACCTAAACTATTGGAAAGTTCTTTTTGTAAGTTATATGTTTGAAAGCATATTACCTTCCAAGAGTAGTTTCTTTTCTTTTGTTGATGATTTTTTTTTTTAAATTTAAAATTTACCCAACTACCTTCTTTGGTAGCTAGGTTTGCAATTATATATTTGGCAACCACATCGCAAATCCTATTTCAAAAATATTTTGATATAATAACCTGAGGATTTAAAAATAATTAAATTAGATTTTGGAGGAGGAGTTGATAGCAAGTAATTGAGAAAGGACAACATGGGACATGTTGTTTATTATGACAATAATTATGGGTGTTTTGACTTCCATTAACAATGCAAAAAGGCCCATGGAAGACCAAAAGGTAGATATTGCCTATTGGTACTATTCTAAATAAAAGGGGGATTGGTCCCAAGTGGAAAGGAAAATGAAGGTCATGTTTTTAAAACCATAAGAAGATCAAAACTAAAACAAAAGGAAAGTAACATGTGTCTTTATTGACTAAAGATTTGCTACCAAGCTATTTTCAAAGGTTGTCATAGACGATAATGGAACAAAATTAGTCAAAAACACGAAAGATGCAAGATGATGATTCCAATGGGAAGGTGTTAAATACCTAGGAGGGCAATCATAGGGTGATTCAAGGTAGAGCTCAAGGGGAAACCGAAAACCTATAGTTCACCCATGCACTTGTAGTGGTGACCATTATGGAGGCACCATTAGTAACTACCTTTGAATTGGAGGCTGTAAATCTAGATTAAAATATAAAAGGAGACAAACCATAAGGCAGTTTGAACAACTAAGGATAATATCCAATGAAAGGAATTCACATGTACCAAAGTTACCTTCTCTTGAACCTCTAGATAGGGGTAGGGTGGTTGTCTACCTTTATAAGGAAAAAATAATAACATCAAAATTATTTCATACTACCTAGCTTATGGGAAATGCTTGGGATGAAATGGGAGATGATCCCTACTATCCACCCATTAGAGAAGAGTACCTTGGTTAGGCTCCATAATCTTGATGTAAACTATGTGAAGAGGTAGGGCACCAAAGTGGTAGGATGTCACTATTAGCCTTCCATTTTGGATGATAAAAAGGTGCCAACAACCACACGTCCAACCAATGGTTCAGGTGAAGACATGGAATTGAACCATCTTAAAGTTATAAAGAAGAAAGAGGGAGGGAAAATAGAACCACCCAACCTACACGAAATTGATAAGAAACCAAAAGTTAAGAACGGACTTCAAGAGGTAAGCCCCCTTACTTTTTCAATACCATGGAATTGCCTACCATCAACAAGTGCATACCTTGGGTGGGTACCCCCAATGTATGGAATGGGACAACCCATGTATCAAAGAATGGTGGGAGGGCAAACTCAAATTCCTCACCCACGATACTACCATCAAGAAATAATATTGATGTTATCATGATGGATAAGGTGGCATTCAACAAAATTGGAAAGGATACACAAGGAGAAATCTTGTATTTTTCCACTACCCAAATTCATTAGGTTTTTAGTGAAATAGAACAAAATTGGCTAATATGCAATTTGTATGGTTTTGATAAAAAAGGACTAGTTAGTTAGGACATTTTTAGTGAAATATTTATCAGTCTTGTTGGATAGTCACATGTTGCACCAAATAATTTTTAATTTTAAAACTATGACATGGATATATGAGGTCCCAAGTTAATATGACATGAAATATTGTGTCACGTCATACCAAAAAATCATTTTTTTCCCCCAAATCATGGAGTCACAAATTGCATTTTTATCATGGGATGTTGTGACAAAATTACATGATGTGAAAAGAATTTAAAGTTTTTTTTTGTTTTTTTTCTTGATTTTGTCAACAAAAAGGTTTTCACACAACTTGTCATGATGTTACACGTTTGTAAATTACATTTGTATGAAGTATGTTAATGCACACATCCCATCAAAGATTGAATCCAAGACCTCATGGAAACACATTAATGCCTTAACCACCAAACCACTTCAAGATTTTATTAACCAAAAAAAAAAGTTTAAATTTATTGTGTTTGACATGAAATTATTTAGGAAATTCAAACTTTAACATGCGTTTTCTTTTTCAAAGTTACAAATGAAAAGATCTTGAAGCTTATTCAATAGTGTATTAAAAATTTAAAGGGTAAAAAATAACTTGAAATTGCATGTCATGAATAGGTCTAAAAATATTTTTTTGTTTAAATTGGCCTAAAATCTTTGTAAATTTAATGTTAATTCAAAAATGCATTCATTAAGTCTTTTACAATTTTATTTTCATTACATAAAATATGTCCAATTTTTATCAAGTTATAAATTTTTATTTTCCCCAATATGATTAGGGTAAAATTTATTTATTTATTTTTGTGATGTTGCTAAATTGGTAATCATCCAAAAAGATTGTCAAATTTGGTATAAACAAGTAGTGTAGTTATAAAATTGTTTAAATCCTTCAATATTATGGTTACTTATTGTATTTTATTGTAAAATATTGATAATATGCATTTAAAATTTTACAAAAAAAGTCTTACAATTTTTAAAAAAAAATGTTGTTCCCCCTTAAATTGGTAAAAATTAGCCACAAGAAGAAACATTAATTAAGTAGTCAATATAACCATATAATTATAAAAACCATTTTTTTTAGTAAAATGAATCATACATTAATACAAATGATTAATTACATAATTCTGAAAACAAGTCGCAATAAATTATTTTATTTTATTAATGTGTAAAAATATATAAATTACATTTGTTTAAAAAAATAGTAGAAACAATTGAATTTGTTGAAATTTTGGGTTTCAATAGTTGGATCCCCCCCTTCCCCTTTTCCACAAACAACATGTTTTTTTGGTTTTGAACTTTCGTAAATTTTAAATTTTTATTGGGAAAAAATGAAACAAATCGTGAAAATTCAAAAAACATTTAAACAACAAAAAAACTATAAAAAAAAGTAGTAATCACAAATTTCAAAGAAAAAAGGTTACTATTAATGAATAAATTATTTAAAGTAATTACAATAATTGAAAAAATAAACACATAAATAATCATAACATCAAATTTATTTTTAAAATTTAAAATTTAAAATTTGAAATCATTATAAATTTTATCTAATTTTTTTGAACATTTAAAATAAATATTAATGATGTAGTTTTTTTTGTCATGAATTTCCATCATTTTGCACATATAAAAAAAGGCCATCAACATCAACAAAAGATTTTATTTTATTTTTTTAAATAAAATTTAAATGATATAATTCTACAGTGGGTTCTAAGACTTGTAACCAAAATATATAAATATTTTAACAAATTTGTACTTCCATATATGGCTTGTAAGCAAAACATGGTTAAGTTTTTTTATGGATGATCTTGAAGAAGATTACAAATTTGAAAAAATAAAAATATTGAAAAATAATTAATTCCATTATTATTATCATCATTTATCATTCATTTTTTATTTTATTTTTTTAATGAAAAATTAAATTCGTTTCCAAATATTTAAACATAAATATGTAACAAAACAAACTTAATTTTTTTGATAAACCAGGTTTAAAATATAAAATATCTCTAATTTTTCATAATAATAATAATAAATTAATTAATAATTTTAAATTTAAAAAAATTATCATTTTTTTAACATGGAATGTTTTTCATACACTAAGAGAAAAATGGGGAAAATTTTAGGGATTTTTTGGGGGGTTTTTTTTGTGTGACATCATGAACATTCATAATAATAAAATTTTCCATGATGCCTTAAGCAAACTAGGGGAAAAACATACATTCTAATTTACATATGTGAAAAAATAATAATTTAAAGGTTTACATGCATCCTAAACTTTACATGCATGAACATTTTCACTTAATCAATAACCCACTCAAATATAAATGTGAAACTTTCTAAGTGTTTATACATCCATTTCAAAATTATGGTGAGTGCAAAATGCAACTCATGAGTAGTGGATTTAACAACACTCAAAATGAATTCAGTATTGTAAAAGAAGGGTGCAGTTCATTAACCTAAATCACTGTGGGACCTTAAAAGTGAAATAAGTTCATTGCATTTTATTGATTTCACCTTGGTGAAAGTTATTTGATTATAATATCATTATGTAAATATCATGTTTCATTATTAGTTAACATAATTCATTATTATAATTTATTGTAGGTTTATTTTATGTTTTTTTAAATATTTTATATATGCTACTTTAAGATATATACCCCATATTATTTAAAGCTACTTTAATTATTCTAAATTATACCTTATGTTATTATATGTTATTATAGGCTATTATAAATTATTGCACCTTAAACTATTATAGTTATTTAACCTTAAATTATTTTAATTAGCTTATTATAAACTTTTAAATTATTTAAAATTAAATTATTCAACTAACCTTAGGATATACTTTAAGTTATTTTATTTTAAATTAATGTATGTTATTTCAAATTATTCAAAGTTATTCAACTTTATGTTATTATAAATTATTTAATCCTAAATATAATATTTAAAATAATTTAAAATAATTTAAAATATAATATAATGACCTAAAGTAAAATAACTTAGATTAAAAAATAATAACCTATGAATATAATTTTAAATACCTTATAACATAATAACTATCAATAGCATTGATATTATAACATAAAATATTCAACAATAATTTATAATAAAATAATCACCAATAACCATTAATAAAATAACCATTAATAGTCATCAATAACCATTAATAAAATAACCATTAATAGTCATCAATAATCATTAATAAAATAGTCATTAATAGCCACCAATATCCACCAATATCCCTAATATAATAGCCATTAAGAGAATAACCACCAATGACCATTAATAGAATAAACATTAATATCCACTAATAGCCACCAATATAATATGTACCAATAGCCATTAATAACCACCAATAATCCCAATAAAAAACAACCAATGGCCATATATTAAAATTGTTTAAGGTTGCCAAAAATAATCTAAGGTGAAATAATTTATAATAGACAAAAATAATTTAAGATGAAATAGCCTATAATAACTTAAAATTACCAATAATAGCCTCACCTAATCGAAAATAACCTAAGATGAAATAACTTTAAATAGCCAAAATTAACTTATAATAGCTACAAATAGCCTAAAATGAAATAATTTACAATGGCCAAAAATAACTTATAATAGCAAAAAATAATTTAAGGTGAAATAAATTAAAATAACCAAAAGTAACTTAGAATAACGAAAAATAGCATAAGGTGAAATAACCAAAAGTAATTAAAAATAATCGTAAATAACCATGAATAATGTAGGGTGAAATAATTTAAATTAATGAAAAAGAACCATATAATAATTGAAAGTAGCTTAGCATAGGTAGTATTATTATAGTAACAAAAATCATATCCATTTATTATTATTTTTAATTCAAAAAATTAATCATTGAAATGTTATTGAATAATGATATTCAATTTTACATTATTGAATTTTTTTTAAAAATTAACTCGAATCATTTCATTTGAACAAAATCTCAATAAGATATGAGTTTTCAAAGTTTATGGTTTTGTAATGTTTAAAATGAAATATTTGATAAATAAAATGTAATATAACATATTATCACAACAAATGAGGTGGCTTGATGGTAGGGGTGTTTGCTTCCATTCTAAAAGTCAAGGGATCAAGTTTCATAAGTGGTGTTGTGTGTGGTCAACAATGGTAAGTTGACCGAATATTCCCCTTAAAGTTCCCTAAAATATGTGCTTAGGTTGATTACGTGGCCTACCTACATAGGTTAGGTTTTTAACCTAGCTTAGGTAATGACACGTGTTAGTAAATCATAGGCTAAAAATAATAATATTATCAATAATATTATATATTAAATATTTTAATTTTAATTTATTTGCATGCTAGCTAGTTAATTAATTAGCAAATGAATGGCTTGGTAAATTTGTATTTCATTTGAAAGTAACCTTGTTTCACTAAGTACTAGTGAAACAATTCATTGTCCATGGCAACCAATCCCCATTCACTAGGGGGTTAACTAATTTCACCAAGTAAAAATGTCCAAATTCACTCAAAATCTAGTGAAACCTATAATGAACTAGGACACATTTTGGTGTACTGATTATTCAACTCATATGCAAATGTTAATAATTCAAAAGATGCCAAAAAATTTACTAGCCCATTCAGGTATAAATGTGAGGCATTAAGTCGGTATGTGCGTTTTAATATATTTAATAAGTGCAATATGCAACATTTGAATAATGGTTTCAATACGCTCAAAGTGGATGATTTGACTCATGTAAAGATGTTGATAGTTCAATAAATTTGAAATGTTTTGCTAAACCATTCAAGTATAATTACAAAATATTTAATTCCATGTGTTTTGGTATATTATAATAAATGCAAGAAGTAATTTGTGAGTAATGGTTTTTAACATATTAAAAATGATAATAACTTTGATAATTGAAAAGATCACAAATTCATTCCAAAATAATTGTGAGATTGAAAATTATTACATGTGCTTTAATAAATTATGGTAAGTGTAAAATGTAACTTTTAAATAATGTTTTTAACATGTTAAAAGTTGATGGTTCAACTCATGTACCATGTTAAAAGTTGAAAAAATGTCAAAAAAATCACCAACCCATTATAATGCATTGTGTAAATAATAAAGTTAAAGGTTACCTCAATTTTCATGTCAATAATTTAAAATTATTAAAAAATTAAATAAGGAAAAAATTATATTCATAAGTGAACAACATATTGAAAATAATAACTATGAACAATATTGACTATTAACAAGTGCAACAAGCCATTTATAAACTTAAAATGGCCAAATGTAGTTGAAATGTAGTCAAATTAAACAATAGACACAATGTGTGGGGTGAAAAAGGATAAGATTTCTTCTTGTGATAAGTGACAAAATGGTGGGATCAAAGGAGCATACCTTTAAAAAATTTAAACATGGAGTGCTTTTAAAAAAATAACACAATAGATACTTGTTTACAAGGGGTAGGGAAGGGAACTGTCGACAAATCCATCTAGTTCATCATCAAATTCAAATGATGGAAGGGATGATAAAAGAGGCCCACCTCCACTCCCACCATTTCCTTTTGGTTGGATTAGAGTTCTACCTGGTTGGAATATGTATTTCCCTTAACATTTGGCCTTACCACCTTTAATGACATATGCCCACATTCCAAATGGTGGGAGGAAGTTATTGAATTATGCAAAGTACTATAAAAATTTAAATCCAAATGTGCATGTCCTTGTATTTTGAGAAGCCATCAAGGTGAATGGAGCCATTAAAGAATGTACAAAAATTGTGTATTTTTAATGGATGTTGCGAGATTCAACATCAACTTAGGGAGACAATTTTGTGAATAACCATCTAGATTATACCTTTAACGAGTTTGTTCAAACGATTTGCAAACAACATTATAAGGTGCAAACAAATGGACAAGTTTACATGAATTTGTGTAATGTCAAACAAATTTTGGATGACTAGGTGGAGGAATATTACAAATGGATCTTAATTTTGGTGAACTTCCTCCAACATCTAACAACTAACCATCTACTAAATGTTTTTTTTAGGGTTAGTGTATTGCCCTACCTTTAGGTGGCTATTATCGACATGAAATGAAACACATTGATCTAACATTTCAAAGCATTTGTCATTTGTGAGGAAAGTTCCATGAATGCTAACAAGAATAGGGTCATATTGGATGTGCAACCAATGGTGAAAGGTGAAAATTGGAAAGTAAAAAAATCTTCTATTACCACAATAGGCTAGGAGAAAAGGAATGTCAATATTGTAAAAAATCAAATAATTTAGAAGACAACTTTTTTTTTTGGTGGAATTTAAATAATCTAAAAAACAAACTAAAAGAAATACATGAAGTTGTCAATTAAGTTTTAGCCCAATTGCCAAAACATAGCACATGGAGAAAAAGGAAGGTAATAGGTGGAACTACTTTTAGTAATATTTTTACTTGTTATACTTGTGGAATACTAGGGCATTCAACAATAAACTAGCCATGGAAAAAAAAAAATCAAGAAATGGTGAGGAAAAAAACACAAGACCACAAACTAGTTCTTGGTGCAAATGACAAAAAAATAGAAGACTCTACTATCAACATGGTTTTGGTAGTTACAACATGAAACAAAGTCTTGAGGAGGTAACTTTTAAGGAAAAGGACCACAATATTGGCAAGATGAGGAGGATTTTAGACAATTGATGGCATATATTGTCAAAGAACCATAGAAGGGAAAAAAACCAATGGAGGTACCCCACTAGTAGAAAAGCCCCCTTTTTGCAACTATGTCTCCAATTACATTTCAACTACAAAACATAGTTGAAAGGAACAAGTGTAGTTGCAAAATATTTTTTGCAACTAGGAAATTTGTTTTTCAATAACAAACAAAAAAAGTTGAAAATTATAAGTCGAAAATGACATTCTAATTGAAAATGTTAGCCATGTGTCAACACCATAACAATAACCACTACTTACCATTTCAATTCCAAATCACATACCACTATAGTTGAAAATGGTTGTAACTACTCTCGATTAGTGGATGAACTTCACCCAACTGATTTGGCATGATGTCAACCAAAAAACTTGTATTAAACATAAACATTAATATTAACATATATTTCAAATTTTCTTTATATTTTATTTTGAAATATTTTAATTTTATCATAATTTTAAATAAATTCTAATATATTATATGTATAAAATTGAAATTGCCTACTAGTTGTCTAGCCGAGTTGAGAGAAATAGTTGCAACAAAGTTTTAAACAAGATTGAATTTCATCCATCCTCTAATACATTTTATCATCCATATATACATGTGTGTTGATGTTGTCTCCAAAATAGTTGAACACTAATTAATGTTTTGACTCTATGCCAATGAAAGAACCTTAAATACTAAGAATATTTTTTAAATGGGCCCTTGGTTGAATTATGTTCCACATTGTTTGCCAACATATTAGGGCATTAACTTGAAGGCATTCTTGATGTCGGGAATTTTCAGCAAATGACCACCTATTTGAAAAATGCTTTCAACTATATACCAATATAGTAGACAAGTCGACTTAATTTGTAATTGCCATAATTTTATTTGAAACTTAAAAATCCTAGTTGCAACATAGTTGCAAATGTCGTGTAGATGAAAACTTTTGGTTTAAAAAATGGGGTTTTACTAATCTATTACCCCTAAGCCATTTTGGTCAACATAATGGGCAAGCCTACCATTTGCAATAGAACACCTTGAAGTGTTGCCAACAACCACCACATTTGAAATCAAGGAAAAGGTTGGGTGACAAATTTTGGAAAAAAAAATTACTATCACCATTGGACAATTGTTAAAGTTGGCACCAAATTTGAACATTTATTTCAATGTAGCCATTAATCAACAAATTGTCTAGGGTGAAGGTAGTGAGGTGCAAGATGTTGTCATTGTGGCTATAGCATGTGTAGACCATTAAATGACAATATTTGAGGTACATATTGCGGGAAAGAACATGGTGGATGACATTTTATTGGATGGAGGCTCTAGAATGCCATAATGAATGGGCTAAGGTGGTTCAACTAGGACTACTCCCTCCCCAACTAACTCCATTCAACTTGAGGATGGTTGATTTTTCGTACAACAAACCATTAAGGATAATACCCAACATATAAATTAGAATTCATGGTATACCATACATCATTACCTTCACATTCATGGATAATAAAAATGATAGATCCCACCTATTACATGTTGTTGGGACGCCCATGGCTAAAAGATGCAAAGGTAATTCATAACTAAGGCACCAATCCTGTAACATTGCAAGTAACGGTATTGTCAAGACAATTTCAATGTCCAAGTACTTGAATGGTAACATTAAAAAACCACATGCAATAGTCAATCACAATTTTTAAAAAGAGGTGATCAACAAAGAGAAAGCAATTTTGTTGGCATATGAACCAAACCTATTTTCTATTGGATTGATATCACTCCCTAATCCAACAATAATTAAACCACATTTTGTTTAAACACAAACCAAACATAGTACATGTAGATGAAACGCCTACAACAAATAAAGTTAAGACACTCCAAATTGTTGGGTGGACATTACCTTTAGAACAACATGTTAGAAAAATAAACATGGGGATGGTAAATGAACCCAAGTACCTCAAATTAAATGCTGACCTAAAGCAAATAATAGTTGTTATAGTAGAGAATATGTTGAAGGAATTCACGAATGTGTTTGCATGAAGCTACAAGGAATTTTACTTCATATTGTTGAACACAACATTGAAGTTGACACAACTATTCCCCTAGTTCATCAAACGTGCTATTGTATGAACCCTTCTTATGATGCGGTAATCAAACAAAACCTTGACAAATTGTTGACAATTGGATTCATAAAGTTGATAAAAAAAAATCACATGATTATACCCTATTGTGGTGGTGCCTAAGAAAAATGGCAAATTGTGGATTTGTATTGAATTTCAAAAGTTAAATGTCACAACCAAGAAGGATATGTACCCATTACTATTCACAAATGAAGTATTGGATAAGGTTGCAGGACATGAAGTCTATTCATTTTCGGATGGATTTTTGGGCTACCACCAAATTCAAATAACTTTTGATGACTATTAAAAAATGGCCTTCATTATGGATTAAGGGGCCTTTGTGTGGGTGGTGATGCCCTCCATACTCAAGAATGCACCCCCTACCTACCAACAAGCGGTGAGTAGGGCATTCAAGGAGTACTTGGACAATTTCATGAAATTTTTCTTGGATGATTTTACCATCTTTAATGACTTGGCCACCCATTTGCCCAAATTATGACAATGTTTCAAGAAGTGTCGAGAATATGGCATTAGCTTGAACTAGGACAAGTGTACCTTCATGGTTTTAAAAAAAAATGATATTTGGGTTCATCGTTTCCAAGGGAACTATGGGACTAGATAAGAAGGTAGAGGTATTAATAAAGATGTCCATCCCATGGAACCCTCATGATATACAAGTTTTCAATGGGTTGGTTCAGTTCTACCAATGTTTTGTAAAAAAAATTGTCCTCATTATGGCTTCAATCATAAAGGTAATGCACAAGTAAGAAGAGATCATATGGACATGAGAGTGTCAAGAGGCATGGGAGACTATCAAATGTAAGTATGTTGAAGTCCCCATTCCAATTGCCCTTAATTGGGACATAGAATTTCATGTCCATATTGATGTTTTTAACCTAGTGATAAGCGCAATGTGGGCCCAAAACTTGGACGGTAGATATGACTAACCCATCACTTATGTGTTTTGATTGTTGAGTACAACAAAGCGAAACTATATGAAAATGGAACAAGAAGTGTTGACAATGGTCTACACCTTTCACAAATTCAAGCACTACCTTATAGGTAATAAATTCATTTTTTTGTGGATCACATTGCACTGACCTACATGGTCAACAACCCACAACTTTTAAGATGAATAGCTACGTGGTTATTACTATTTTTGGAATATGATTTTACCATCATGTACAAACCAAACAAGACACATTCAAAAGCCAATGCATTGTTTCATCCGCCAAATACTTCAAAATCATTAGGAGTGCCAGACTAGATGATAGATGCACCTTTGTTTGTGATGCAACCGAATTGGTTAATTAAAGTTTAAAATTATTTTATACAAGTGCCTTCCATGACAGATACCCTTTGGAATATTAAAAAAAAGTTGCATTAAAGGCATTGTGCTTCACAATAATGGATAGTAATATGGACTACCTTGAACAAGACATGGTGATGTAGTGTTAACTTAACCTGAAACAATCCATTATAGTCCTCACATAACTGCATAATCCCAAATGGTGGTCATTTTTCTTCAGACATTACTATAAATAAAATATTCGATGTCCATTATTGGTGGCCTACCATTCACAAGGACACTTTACATTTCTACAAATCCTGTGATGAATGCCAAAAGACAAAAAACTTGACCTTTAGTAGTATGGCCAAATTGGTAATAACACTACCATTAAACCCTTTCATGAAATGGGGGTTGGATTTTGTGGGGCCAAACCAATGGGATGTTGCATTAGTAACAAATATATTTTGGTTGTCGTGGACTACACAACCAAATGGGTGGAAGCAATAATTTTTTGAACCAATACAATGATAGTTATTGCCAAGTTCTTGTATGAATGCATTCTAACTAGATCTTGATGCCTTTTGACATTAGTGATGGATCAAGGAATCCACTTCATCAACAACACTATTTCGTACTTGGTAATGATTTTTTATTTTGTCACACCACATTCACAACATATTGCCCTTAAGACAATGGACAAGTGGAATCAACAAATAAGAACATGCATTTGGTTAGTTATAGGTTAAATTATCAATTTAAACTTTTTTTAACCTAGTGGTTGGGATCAAGTTTGAAACAAAACATTGTTAAAATTTATTTGTTGGATCATCTAATGAGATGAAACATCATTAATATTTATTGTTGCATCATGTGTTGACCCCTAAATGAAATTTTCTTTTTAATTTTCCAACTTTCAAATGGTCAATTTTTAATTAAGAACTTTTCAAATGTCTAAAATTAATTAAATATGTTATTAAGGTGATGGGTGCGATGTTAACCAAATTGGTTAACGAAAAGCATAATGATTGGGATGAGCATTTGGGAATAATTTTGTATGTGTATTGCACTACTTTCAAGGTTAGTACAAGTCATGCACCCTTTCAAATGTTCTTTAGTTTCCACCCAATCATGCCAATGGAATATTTCATACCTATTGTCACCTAGGATGATAATACCACCAAGGATGTTGTTGGGGTTTTAATAAGTCACATTTCTAAGCTTGAAAAACTTGAAAAATTATGATTGGAAGTTGCTGACAAGGGTGCAAACAATGGAAGAGAACTTTGTGGTCTTAGAACCACCACTATCCCAAGTCATTTAAATTCAAAGACTATGTTTTGTGGTTCCCAAAGGGGCAAAAGGAACATGCATGTAAATACAAAAAAACATTGGTTTAACCCCTACCTTGTGCAATATTGCCTTCCAAACAACATGGTGCTATTAGTTAATGTGGATAATTTCAATCCAAACCCACTCCTAATTAATGCTAACAAACTCAAACCCTATTATCCCTATGACAATAATACAAGTGGAGTGGTATTAAAATTCAAAGGTTGGAAGAAATAGGGGATGGTAAACTTAGATGAATCCTCAACATATTTTGAGGAATAATGTTTTGAAAAAGAAGGCAAAGAGGCCACCCCTACAAAGTTTGATGAAATGGATGAAAATAACCAAGAAGGTGCAGAATTAGGGGCTAAAATGTCAATTATTCCTCCATTAAAAAATTTGGACACAAAATGCAAGGGAAATCAAGATGTACATGAAACAACATAAGGATCTAGTGGGAAAATCAATGAGCCATAACCCTCAAGGACTAGGTAACCATGAGTAGTGTAGATTTAACTTTGGCCCTAAGTTATTTGGGACCTAGAAGGTAAAGTAGACCCAAACCTAGAAGATTGGGGAACATTGGATAATCAAGCCAAATTAGGGGGCTAGTTGCAAAAGATTTAATTTTTTTTTGCAACCAATGGGAAAAGGAGCAATGGAAAGTGGGAATGGGGATGATAAATCCCAATATGTCATCCAGAGGGGGGATGATGTTGGTGACAATTGTAGGCCACCCCTGATTTTTTACAATAGTCCTAAAAATGGGGTATAAAAAACAATCATGAGGTTTGACACAAAAAGGTACCCCTTTGACATTGAAATGTCACCATGTTTCAGGGGAAACAATGCCATAGCCACCCCCACATGGGAAAGAGAAAAAATGAATCTTTTCATTTCAAACAAAATATGGAAGAGGCCTTTTGTTTTCTTCACTTTTGAATTTGAGTTCCAAGTTTCAGAGAAAGAAGGAAAACATTTGAGGGGGAAAGATTTTTTTAAGGAAAAGGGAGGAGGTTATGAAAAAGATCAAGAAAGGTTGGGAAAGAAAGTGGGAGAAAAAATGTTTAGGTAGTGTTGCTAGAACCATGGAAAGAGCAAATGGAATAGGGAGAAAACAATATTAATAGAAGGTAGATCGAGTTTTTGTGGTTGAGGGTAATTATAGACACAAAAAAGGAAAAAAATAACAAGGAAGTGAGGAGGAGAATAGAAATAGAAGAAATATAGCGGAGGGGAAAAAAGAAGATGAAGAAAGATGTAGAAAAAATGAAGAAAATGGCCATGAAAGAAGAAGAGGGGAAGGTAGAGAGGAATTTTTCAACATGAAGGAAGACACCATAGTTGTTTTGCTTTGGAAATTTAACTAGCTAGCTTGGGTGGCATTGATGCGTAGGATGTTGGGAGGAGAGTAGCCAAAAACACAACTAGAGCAAAAAGGTAGGAGGGAGAAAGAGAAGGAAAAGGGGAAGAAGAAGATGGTTACAAAACCTATACAAAGTGCTCCATGCTCCAAGGATGACCCCCATGTGGAAAATAAAGAAGTGGTTCGAGATGGAAAACGACCTTGGGTGGGCCATGCCGATAAGGCTAAATAAGTTATGGAAATAACATTGGGGGCCAATTAGGTCAAATTTAATTTTTGAATTTTTATTGGGAATGAAGATAGTAGATGATGAGAATATCAAGTCCAAAGTCTAGGGAAGGAGTGTGGATATTACAAAGGAAGTAATTTCCAAAAGCTTTTGTTTACTTAAATAGGGTCCTTATACCATATGGTTAGACCTCACTCAATTAAACGTGATACATTTATGTATAGGAACTTGGTGGAGGAGATGACCAAACCCAACAGGGATGGCTAGTTTGTCACAAAGATGAAGGGATGGTACCCCAAGAAAGTAGGGGTGATTATGTAGACAATATAGTTGAAAAACCATCAAACCTATTATAGCAAGACCATGGCCTTACTAATAGCCCAAGTTGAGGTGGGACAATACGTTAATTGGTTTGGAGTAGTCTACTAGTGCTAAAAGTTGAATATGGAAAGGTGGTTGCTTGACGGCAAAAGTCCAACCACCTTAAAGATTGTTCAGGTGGTGGATTTTCTATTGTAGCCTTGGTTCCCACAGGAAGGACATAACCAACTAGGCTAGTACATAAACATGAACATGATGACAATGAATAAACCTTTGACGTACCACCTGCCCTTGCATCACAAACTTAACATCTCATGATTCAGAAATGGAAATTGTGCAATATTCATTCATATATAATTTGTACATTTTACATATTGATATCATGCCTTGAAATCACTATGGAAACATGGATTTATAAGAAGATGCAAAATTCATGTGACATTCGTTCATTCATAGATTTTTACTTCATCTATCAACACATTTATCCATGTGTCAAATGTGTTTTCAATGCATGATATTTGTGTGTAAAATGTACGAACTTATGAATGAACAAACTTGGCATGAATTTCATTATTAAATTGTCATATGTTAAATTTGTGATGTGATATTCCCCAACCCATTGCTTTCATGGTTAATAGGGAAAAAATGGTATAGGTAAATGTAAAGTTCCAATCTTTTCATGTCCTTATACATGGCATGAAAGTAGTTAAGTATGAAAAATCCAATGTTGTGTCCCCTACAGTTAAACGACCACCTATAGAGGAGGAAGTTAAAAAGAAAGCAAAGAGAGATGAAGGGGCACATATGATCCCCAAGGATGAGTAGAATCATACTTTCATTAGGGTGTTTAGATAAGAAGAGATGATAGGACCTTCCAACTCATTAGGGAGGAATTTGTTGTTCAAGCTATTAGACAAGCCAAGACCTCCCCTCAAGTGCCTACAATCCAATTTAATGACCTAGACAATGATTCAAATGAAGCATCACACCTAACCAAGTAGGGTGGCAATAGCACAATTAATCAAATGAAGTTGTGATGATAGGAGGTAGGAACTTCCAAAGAGGGAAATTAGTCTACCCAGACAAAAGACTACAAACTCCTATTTGAAGAGTTTATAAGAGAGGCAAAATATGAGGGAGGGATAAAGGGGAGTCTACCTTCTCACCCCCCCCCCCCCCCCCCCCCCACCCACAACGCCCACTACCTCCCACGCCCCACCCCGGGGCGGGGGGCGGGTATACTAACACAAAACCCCACACATAAGAA
>Ga0116231_10000775_pt1 | contig 60051 bp, 46 predicted proteins | sample S1TSphgellanicum_2_FD_89695 | JGI IMG/M metagenome (GOLD analysis project Ga0116231, IMG submission 89695) | Host-associated microbial communities from peat moss isolated from Minnesota, USA - S1T2_Fd - Sphagnum magellanicum MG | ecosystem: Host-associated > Plants > Peat moss > Unclassified...
TAGAACTTTGTATAATAAACGAAATGTGTTTGTTTTGTCTTCAAGTACATCACTTGACTTCGTCCTTTTTTCTTTTCTTTTCTTTTCTTTTCTTTTTTTATTTTTTTTTTTATTTTATAAGTTGGTTTTTTGTCCTTTTTGCCTGCCCCACCTAATGGTTTTTTTTTTTTTTTTTCCCCCCCCATATTCCTTTTTGTTTTTGGAGAACAAGAATGCCTTTCTCCAAATCATTTGGAAGAATAAATACATTAAAGTGGCTTTGGTGTGAAAAGTTTTGTTTCAATAATAGCCAAAAAATAAAAGCTCCCACCTTAAAGGCTTTTAAACTTTAAAACCCAACCTCTTACAAGCCCCCAAAAAAAAAAAAAGAGTTTCTTTTTTTGTATTTTTCCTTACACACAAACTTTGGTTATAACTTCCTAAGAGTTCACATTTGAGTTATTTGGTGGGTTTCTCTTGCAAAAATTCACACTATTTTGAAATTTTGTTCAATAAATATTATCTTATCTATTCTTACAATTGGAAAGATAAATTTATCATCATGTCCATAATTAATTTCAATAATATCTTTGAATTGTGATGAACTCACATGTTCCCTTATTGCATATCACTAGCTTGGTCAAGTTCATTATCAAATTGGATAAAGCTTATTATGAAGCAAAATAAATTGAAACCTTATTGCTTGATAACAAGACCATATTATCTTTGTACACTCATATTAATGTGTTGTTATCTATCCTAGTTTTCGAGCAAATGAGCGAAGTCTACATGGTGTTAAATGTTTTATTATAATTCATTAAACATAGAAGCCAAAGTGTGGGGTAATGGAACATCCATCCGTGCTTGACTTGTTTGTTTGACACAATTTGTTGTTCAAAAGAGATGAATGGCTTTCTCGTGTAACTTTTTGTCAACATTAAGTGAACACATGAGCTTGTTTAATGAACTCTTTCTTATATACTTATATGAACTTGGGAAGAATCAAACCCCTTAATTAAAAATTTCATTCGTGTTCCATCGATGGATGGGCTTTTCAAAAGTTGACAAAGCGCACATGCAAAGCATATCATACATTTATTCCCTAACTCAATAATAAGGATGCGTAAAGTAAAGATGTAGTCTCTCGCATCCTTTCTAGAAGGTTAACTTGACTAGAGAGATAGGCAAGTTGTCTAAAAAAAACCTTTTTATCAATCAACCCCCTCCAAAAAAAACAAAAAACAAAAAAAAAAAAAGTCTTGGTTACTTTCTTGCATGAGATGTACAAAATGCCAAAAAAAACTTTCTTTTGGCTCTTTAGGTTAAGAAGGAAAAAAAAGAATTGGCATCATGTGCATCTTCAAGGTTCAACTTTGAATACATATTAATGGGGAGCAATATAATATTACTTACACAAGTTTCAATTGTGTTAATCATGTTGAAACCATAGGTATTAGTTGTGACCATGAACTTAGTTATTAGCCCTCTCAAAGTGTCGTCCTAACCCTAGTTAAAGTGGGCATGTTGGAATACCCCCATATGGACTATGAAGTTAAATTAAAGTTCCTACCCAGTTTTGTAACTTCATACCCAGTTTTCATAACTTCACACCCAGTTTCATAAACCCACCTACATTTGTTCTTTCCTTGTACACACCTCAAATTTGCTAAAGCGAAAAAAGTGCTCATGCAATTTTTGGAACACACACCCATGTGAAAGTAGAAGTATACAAGAAGTATGTATCTCTATGTACAATTAATTATGTACAATACACCGTATTGTACATACACCATGGCAATATCTTTATGGCCAGCTAGCTTGCTCCTAATTGGCCTTCGGTGAACCGGCCGTTGAGGGGATGGGTGAATCATTTGTGCAAAGGACTTGGTTCAAAGACGGACGACACCATGGCAATATCTTTATGGCCGGCTTGCTCCTAATTGGCCTTTGGTCAAGCGGCCGATGAGGGGAAGGGTGCATCGTTTGTGTGAAGAAGGACTTTGTTCGAAGGATACGTTCACTTGGGGGAAGAAGTTGTTTTTGTCAAATCGGAACTTAGGGCAAGACTTGTATTGATGTGTGTGGGGATGTCGGAAGCGGACGGGGAAGGGAAAAAGAAAGAGATGCTGCCCCCACCCCAGTTCAATAATTGAAGACTTTGGGGGGGCTCCTTTGTTATTATTAGTCTCTTTGCCTGCTTGTTTGTTCTTCCAACACGGTACATAATTTATTTATTTTCAAAAACAGTTTCAAAAAGGGGAAAAAAAAGTTAATGAATATGTGAATGAAACAAGCTTCTTCTTGTTTCCGGAGCTACTTAACTTACTTTCTGGCACTTTTAAGTAGGCCGAGGGAGGAAGAAGAAGCAGAAGGAGAAGACGAGTGTCGTTGCGGACAAGTTTCATCCGTCCGTGTGTGTATCTGTGTTTTGAAATGACGAATCTTTTTTTAAAAAAAATAATTATTGAAAAAAATTAGTCAATTTTGTGATGTAGCCAAAATGGCAATTTTAAATGTACAAAGATTTATCCCAATTTTGGCTATAAACCAGATATAAAGTAGCACAATTTAAGCATCCTTTTTATATTTTTGGCTACCTACTTGGACCACGTAAAAAAATCTGGCCATTTTCTTTCTTTGGGGGAAATTCTGGTGAGCAAAAATCCCTAAAATCACTTCATTTTTAAAATTTTGAATTTAGCTTTTTTTTTGGGTAAATGTTTTTCCCAGTTTAAAAAAATGCTGCTTCTACAGACCCCCCTGAAAAAATGTAAATTGCCAGGCGGAAAATTGTAGCGTATTTGTCTGTCACATAATAGAGCATAAAAACTCGCAAGGCAAGGCGTTTTGAAAAATGAAATGCATACATTTACAAGAGCAACAAGCATTCCGTTTTTTTGAAATGCCTCACATTGTTTTTTTTTTTTTTCTCTTTTTTTCTAATTTTACCCACCAAGTAACCACCGGATATCACACGGATGCAATAATTTACAATTTTTTTTGCCTCGACAATTTATGTCGGGTAACACCCTCGGAGCATGGTGAGCCCAAAATAAACGCCCCATGGCTCCACCCCATATCGCACTCCACGGCGTGTAACCCTACTCTTTACTTGCTCTATTATCGTCCTCTCTATATTCTTCTTTCATTTGTTTCCAAAACAAAAAACGATTCACAAAATCTCTCTCCAAAACCGCAAATCCAAAAATCCATCCAACGAAAGAATGACACCAAGGTCCGTCCGTCCATCCATCCATCCATCCATCCATCTATCTTCGTGACTAATCATGACTAATCCTTTTCAGCTTTGCTTATATTCTTTGCTTGTTATACACAATTCCTCTCGACTTTTGTCATTTTTTGATGTTCATGTTGGTGATCATGTGTGGGGTGTGTGTGTGTGTGTGTGAGGGCATATATGCGCATGTCTATGTGGGGGCAAGTTTTGGGAACCTGATCCATGTGAAAGCTCACCTCTTTCTTCCTTCTCTAACTTAGCCTTTCTTTGACTCTTCCCAAAAGGACGTGTGCCGTATTGAGCTTTTTTATGGGCAGGTTTGATTTTTTTGGCATTAGCTTTTGCAATGATTAAGAGCTTTTTGCTTGGACCTATACATATATATCCCTTCCTTTAAAACTCTATTCATGAAGGTTGGGGAAAGGCAACAGAAACAAAAGGAAGTAGAAATAGAAATGGAAATGTAAGACTACTTTATTAGTCACTTTTGATTCTATTTTGTGCTACTCACAAGCTGATGATGGTGGGTGCTACCTAAAATGCTTTGCAAATCTCCTTTTTCCATGACCCACCTACTTAGTACAAAAAAACTATTCCATGAAAATAACTAAGGATGGTGTGAGTTTGTCAAATGCTCAAACAGCTGTTGCATTAGCAGCACATAAATTATGTTAGTAAAAGCACTTATAATTATAATCATTGAAAAAATGCAATTTGGTGGGGGAAACAAGTACTCTTAGTTTTACCTTGCACTTTTCTTTTTTTTCTTTTTTGGGTGTGACAAAATACAAGAGGATTTGTATGTTCCAAAGAATCATGAATGGCTTTAAGTCGTGTCAATGATCAAGGCATTAAAATGCACATAAAATGGGAGAAGATGTGCCCTAAACTTGACAATTATTGCAATCCTCATGTATCGGCCAAGCTCCTCTTCTCCAATTACCCCAAGATTCAAGACAAAAGTGGCCTTTGATCACAAGTACTTAGTCCCATTTGATTTGGTCCACTCATGACAAATTGCAATGGTATCTTTAAAAAAATTGTGTGTGAATTACTTCCCCTGCACAAATGCTTTGGACTCAAAATTTCTAGCTACAATGGGGTGGAAAAAAATCCCTAATATCTTTTAATAATTGTGCATCAACCAACCCCCCCACACACAAAGAGAATGTGGTTTCAAAGAATCAATCACCTTTATGATCGATCAAATATATGCTCTAAATGTTAGATTAACCTAAGTTAGGCATATTACCAATTTTTTGTAATTGTGTAGGTTAATTCCACAAAAGTGCCATCCACAAGTACCACTTTTGCTTCTTGTGACCTTGAAAAAAGCCTTAATTATCACTCCAAGTCTTGATGGACCTATCCCACTATATAGTGTAATTATGTCACCTATCCTATCCTAGTGGGATAGGTGACATCCCAAGATAATAACACTATGAAGAATCATAGAGCCAACTTTCGAAAAGGTGGTAAATCGTTTGGTTTTAATCACAATTACCTCCACATAACAATACGTCAAGTTATTTTTCATTTTCAAAAATCAAAACCAAACCTTTTCTCACACACACACACACACACACACACACATATATATATATATAATTTTAAAAAATGGGTAAAGATGTTGGCAAGTTTGGGAACATTCATTCATCTAAATGGATAAGTATAACACCATTTGTCAAAGACACATTGAAAGACCATATAGAATGTACGAGAGCACAAAGGTAATCCACAAGGAACAACAACTATTATACACTTGAAAGCAATTGACAAGTCTATGGGAATATGTGCAAAGGGACAAATATGTTACATAATCCAAGCTTGGAATATGGTGGAACGAGTTCAATTGGTTCCCTTTGCTCCACCAACTTAAGGAGAACTTTAGGAGTTTTGCAACCTCTTTGTCGCCTCACCAACAAAAAGAGCCAAAACAAATCTAGCTAATTTTTTTTAATCATGACAAGAAGGATGTGAACTTGGTGAAGACATGATGCGATAGGGCTACTACCTCGCTTTTGAAGGTGGACATTTTCTAACTATTGTAACATGGGCATTGGGGAACCTTGTTGCCCCCACTCCTTCAAGGACCCAAAAAGTTCATTGGACTTTGTACAACCTCTTTACTTGTGTGAGCCTGTTTGTAATATGTATGCTATCAAGGGCAACATTTAACATGACCTTATCATGAATAACTACTTTGAACGAGGCTATGAATCCAAATGTACACATGGCTATGTATCACCTTGATGCACATTCATTTGTGTAAATGGTGATCTCACCAATACAACTGTATTCAGGGTTCACCATTACCTATAGTAATGCCCTCAAAGATCATGGGTTTGTACAACTTGTTGGGAATTACCTAAGTGATTTGAAGGTTCTTTAGAATTCTTTACATGGCTTTGTACAACTAGTTGGGATTACCTAAGTGCTATGATGGTTGTTTAGAATTCTTTACATGGGTTTGTACAACTAGTTGGGATTACCTAAGTGATTTGAAGTTTGTTTTAAATTCTTTACATGGGTTTGTATAACTAGTTGGGTACCTAATTTATTTGAAGGTTGTTTAGAATTATTTACATGGGTTTGTACAATTAGTTGGGATTACCTAAGTGAATTGAAGATTATATAGAAATCTTTGTGTAAGTCATATTAGGTCTTGGAGCTAGTCCAACCCATTGACTCATGCATGGGGGTTTTTTTTTCCCCCCCCTGCCCCCCCTCTTTCTCTCTCTCCCACCAACAAAGAAATTATAGAGTGCACAACATAGATAATAATGCTAAGTAGAGGGATATTGTCTTGTACAATAGAAAGAGGGTCTCCCAGCTTTTTGGTTGATTAGTTATTGAGTTGGCTAAAGGAGAAGAAAAAACAAAAAAAAAAAAAAACCAACCCATGCACACAATTTTTTTTAAAAAATAGCCAATTGAAGTGTTCCACCTTGATGCTCTATAATTGAAATTAGCAAGCCAAGGGTTATGAGTTTAGGGTTTAGGGTTGGGACACTTTGTCACAATGTTGTAGTTAAATAGTTGCAATCAAATAAGTCCTCCAAAGATGCAACCCATGAAATCCTTCAAAAACATGCACCAGAAATATGCAAGGAAGAAGCATATATGTAACAAACTCTTGTGTAGTAATAATGACTTACAAGAAGGTTTGCCCCTAGTGATGAAGCAAGCCAAGCCAAAGTACCAAATGAACAAAATGACCAACGAGGAGACAAGTCATGCAGGCTATGTAGAAAAAAATAAAATGGGGTCAGTCAAAAGAAACAATACATGTGTGACAAAACATAAACATGACAAGGGAGAGAGAGAGCCCGAGTCTGACAATGGGTAAACTAGTCATAGGAACGTGATGCCTATCATGAATTCCAACCCCCTTAGCCTTGAGTCAAGATCAAAGGATCCAAACTACACATAGGTGTGGTGGGTTTAGGGTTTAGGATAAGACGGTAGTTTAAAGATGACATACCTAGTATGGTAGATTAAAGATGGTGTAAGATGGTAGTTTTAAGTATCACTCTAGAAAGAAGGTCTTCTAAGATGGGCGGGGGGGGGTGCCTTTGGTGTTTTCTTGCACCACGTTTGTTTGTTAGTTTGTTCGTTAATTAATTAATTATTATTTTTTGAGGGGCTAGTTGAAAATGATCTCAGCCGTCCATGGGCAATCGGCGTTCCTTTTTATTATTTATTTCCCAATGACAGACACTAGATGAAGTTTCAACGTTTTAGTGACAATTTATGCTCGAGGAGAGAAGTTTCGTGCTTTGTCGATGGATGTCAGTCAGTCACAAACATGTGATTGTAATGATATCATTTGTACAGAAACCCGAAGAAGGGAAGGAAGAAGCGAGGTGGATGACATCATATCTCCATCCATGAGCACACCAAATCTTAAACAGCAAGCACATGGTAGCACATCCTTGGCTTCCATGTAATTCACTCCGATGTAATGCAAAATGTGTAGTATATAGTGGGTCCCCCTTTCTTCTACATCCCATACACGGGTATTTCCGAATGATGTCTTGATTGACCCAGGTCTCGGTATTCGGACTAGGACTCGTCGTGCAACTCCTCGAGTCCACCCTTGGTGGGTTACTTTTACGAGAAGGGCAAGTCCAGAGCCGTGTTGGCCGCTTATTGACTTTCAAGTTGGTTATCAAACCGGTCATTAAAAATAACCTACCAGTCGGCTATTGATTTGTTTTATAATGGGTTACATTGATAACCGTTTGATTAATGAAATTTCAAAAATCTGATAACCTTTTTGGATGACCTAATTATCATCCAGTTAGATTATCAATCTTTAAATGCTAAAAGAAATAATTTGAAAACAGAACAAAATAATTTTAATTTTTTAAAAAACCCTATAACTAGTGTAATATAACCAGCAGTTCCCAACCAATTAATTTTGAAATACCTTAGTACCTTATGCATAATTGATAATTATTACTCAATTTTCATAAAAATTTGAGATTAATATTCATGACTTGTGTGATCCCAAAAAACATTTTCAGAAAAAACGTACCAAGTGGTTATTAAAGTGTAAAGACATGTGTCAATTTTCATCTATTAGTTTTCCCCATGACATTGGATGGATACTCATCGGGTATCACAAGAAAAAAATAATTTTTAAAATAAAAGTAATCATTTCAAAAAATCATAGTAGTCATTGAAAGACTTAAATTTAGTTATCATGAAAATTTTACGTTAAGCTAACATTCACTTAACATTAAGCTATTGTCCATTAAATTACATTTATTTCAATAACTAGAGTAGTGTGTCCATTAAATTACATTTATTTCAATAACTAGAGTATAGTGTCCATCAAATTACATTTAGTTCAATAACTAGAGTATAGTGTTCATTAAATTAAATTTATTTCAATAACTAGAGTATAGTGTCCATCAAATAACATTTACTTTCATTAGGACTGAAATTACATCAAACCAATTACCAAAATTCAAGGATATTACCTATCACAAGTTGTATAGCTTGTAGTCTTATACATGTTCACTAGTAGCTTATTATTATTGAGTTGTCTATCACTTGTGAACCTAACTAAACCTGAGTTAAAGCCATCGATGGCACTTAGGTCTTGTGATTTAAATTTAAAAAAAAATTGATTGGGTTCTCAAGATCTAATTCTCATTCAAGTGAAAAAAAATGGGTTGATTATTTATTAAATTGAGTATCCAATAATATGATACCCATCCATTCTCATTGTGAAAACTAGTCAGTGTACACATGGAGTTTTGTGATACCCGTCTAATGTGGGTCTTTAGGTTGTAGAGGGTTATGGCAATGAGGGTGGTAAACTTACCCTGAATTCCGAAGCTTGGAGAACAAAATTGACCCATTTATGTTGGCTTGTCCTTCCTTGAACATACATGAAACTAGCGTAATTAGAATTTGTTGCCTTGGAGGTACCTTATGTGTAGGGTAAGGAACTCTAAGGGGGTTGTTTGGGGAATTTGAGTTGAGCCTTGCATAGGTCCTCATTCCCAAAACAAGCTCCTTTGTGATCGTTACTTGTTGTCCTAAAGAAACATTAGAATTTTGCTTTAGAAATAGACAGTTGTGATTGATTTAAGAGGAGAGGGGGCACCTTCGGTGTAAGGGTCCTCAAATTGAGGGGCCTTACACATTTGGACATAGAACAACCTTATGTCTAAGATGTCTTCTCCATGAGAAAATGACATATTTTTGGTAAATTTTAAATATTATCCTTAACATAATGGCATAATGATTTTCAAAATAAATTTTTTATTTTCAATTTTTTAGAAATTTTTTTAAAGAATTTTTTTAATATTATTTCATAATAATTTGTCATCTAATGGGTTGTTGTTGACTCTTATTAACATGGATGGATTTTTTTAGACTTGCATGCAAATGATAATAAGATTTCAAAAGCATGTAAGAAATAAAGGTTTCCTATCATTTTTTCAATTACATCCATTCCTTGTTCACAATTATTATTATTTTTTAAACTTTGATTTTTGTGTTCAAGATCTAACAATAAGAGCTTGACATATTATGAGCTTTTCTCTTGTCATATTTTATCAAGAAAGGAAAAAAAAAATGATCATTGTACATATTTCTTTTTCATGTTCACCATAAAACTTACCAGATCAACATTAACACTTGAATAATTGTCCATTAAGGAATCTAAGACATGAAGATTATCAATCTCTTCTTTAAGTTTCAAAATCATCATTATAGTCACATGTAAGGCATCACTCAACAACTAATGGTCCTAAGATTGATTTAAAACACATGCAATGACAACAAGAGAAAAACAACCTACAATAATCTAATATACATGCCATGTGAGAGCAAGAGGGTACACAACCAATGACCCTAGCACTATTATGTTTGATATAATAAAAGACAATGATTTTTTTTAATTGTAAAGTTTCTTAGAAAATGATCACTTTACTTGCAATGTTGCACAAATTGATTTTTGCAATTAAAGACTAACATTCTATGCAAAAAGGTTGAAAACATTCAAAGGAAAAAAAACATGATAATGAAAATAGTTGAAAAAATACCTTGTTTTCAATTTTTGTGAGTGAAGGTTTTTATCAATCCATGTTTTCATACATTCTTGTCACCTTTTCTTTGACTTTTGAAGCCATGTTATCTAGGGGGGACACTCTTATTTGAATTTACAAAATATATGAATAAAAATATTGTGTCCCATATATTGGATGTTGGGTCAAAATCATAATTTAATTAATTATATAATAATTTTTCTTTATTTGTAAGATTAAAATATAATTGATATTCCAATTTATTATAATTAAATATATATATCACACATGTTGCAAGTAATGTGTAAATGTTTGATTGTCACCAAGCATGTTCAAGTATGTCATGCTTCCTGAGTTTTATTGTTGAATTTTTTTGTTGTCATCAATGGGTGTAGTCGTACTAACATGTACCAAGAGCAATCGTAACCATTGTTTAATTTTTTGAATTTTGGATCATAATAATAATAATAATATATATAATTTTTTAAATAAAATGTGATTGTGAATGCATTATGTACATGTCATAAAAATTTGGAATCAATCTAGTGAATGAAAAACACATATAAAGACTTTTAAGCTCTTGTAACCACTACTTAAAAATTGCATAAAAGCAGCTTAAAATAGTTTTAACATTAAAATCACAATTTGAAAATATTTTTTAATAGCATATTTCTGGATATTTTTTAATATACACCTTAACATAATAGTATTAAGAAAACTTTAAATATTTTTAATATTTTTTGAAACACATATTAAAAAGATTTCAAGAAGATTTTTAAAATAAAGCAATGGTCTAAGGGGGCACATGCGACTCCTAATAAAATGGTTGGACCCCAATTCAAATAATTCTCATCTACTTCCCATATCTGCAACAATCTACAATAATCTATAACCAATTGCAATATTTGTTTTGGTAACATGGGTGTCAAAGCCCCTCTTTTTATGCTACACTTGTTGTAAGGGTTTAAAGATACACAATCAAATTCAACATTGGAGTCGACTTGTTGTTTGCACTATGGTATTTGACATCTTTTGTGTAAGTAAGATTTCATTTTTCTTTCTTTTTTTTTGCTTGAGTTTTGTAGAATGCAAATCATTTTAAACATGTTTATAATTTAGGGTTCTATTTCCAAATATGTTTTGGGTTTAAGATTTTTTTTCCAACCATGTTTAGGGTTTATGTTTCCAATTATGTTCAAGGTTAAAAGTTATGCGACAAATAATAAACGCATCACATGTGATAATTTAAGGTTTTGTCATATGTGATGCATTTATTATTAATTTTTTTATTGTAGTTACAAACTATAATTTTTTCAAATTGTGGCATTAATGAGGAATCCCATGAATTTCAAATTCTATTTTTTTCTTTGGATTTGGGATTGCAAATCTCTAGATTTGTTGGCAACATGTGGAAGTGGATGTTTGAAACATGTTATTATGCTTGAGACCTAACATCTTTGTTGAGCTCCAATTATAATACTCCTCACTATTGAAAATATAAATGTTTATAATGTTAATGATGTTGGAGGTTCTGACCCATCTAAATAAAAGGAAGGCATCCTAGGGATAAACACTTAGATAAGACATTTGGGCAGCTAAGTTCCCATGGCGTGAGATTGTAGATGGGAAGATGGACCATATGTAGTGCAAGATATATGCACTAAAGTTGAAGGCTAAGAGAAGCTTTTGGTTCCCAAATTGGATGGGCTTCACAAACATAGTGGGAGACAAAAATGCAAGCACCTTAAACTTTGGAGAATGTTATATTAATTTTGAATGTAAACATGCAAAAAGTTCCAAGATCTATGGCACTATTGGGTGTGACCTTTAGTGGCTAATGCAAAGAGGTTTGCCAAAAATAAGTCTTTTCAATTTGCAACTATATTTCACCTTTTGAAACAATGGAGGCCAATGACACATTTTAAGTGCATGTAGGGCTTCTATGAGTTTTTGAAAGTGGATAAGATCCCCAAGATTCCAATGGATGGGGGAATGGGAGAATGTATGCACAACGTTGTCTTAACTAGCACTAAAAATATTATTTAAATGGCCAATTTTATATCTTTGAATTGTGATGAAGTCACAACACTTGATAACTAGAGTTCGATATCAATTCATTATTTTGTTGTTGAAGGTTAGAGCAAGGCACCCATTAAATCTAAATAGGTCATTTAGATTGCATGGTTATGATAACTTGTCCAAAATGTTGGTGGATTTTATATGCACTTTTGGGGGACTATATGTAAGGGATTTGGTCTCAAAACTTGTCAATTTGGGGTAGATGGTGTGATAGTGCAGTCAAGTGGGAAGCATGCACCATTTGTTGTTGGGGTCCATTGCAAGGTATATAGGTGTAACCTACCTATGTGGACACTTTCCAACTTGTTTTTGATGAGAAAAATTGAGGTCTTCCTATAATCCATCTACACCTATTTTTCCCACTATTTGAAGTGGCACATGGGTAAAAACATGGTCAAAGGAGCCACCCATGTGAATGGACACTCCATAAAACTGCATTTTTGTATGTTTGAAAGATCACAAATGAAACATAATAATTTGGATTGTCATAATTTTTTTGGAATATTTTTCATTAATTGAATATTTTACATGCTCAAACTTTGACACAAATAAAGAAAAAATTGCATGTCCAAAGCACTCAAACCTCAAGAGTGGACAATCTTTATTTTTTTCAAATGTCCTTTTTTTTACCAAATGTGCACTATTCTTTTAAAAATTTGGAGAGGATTTTAACATTGATGATTAGAAAGGAAAAAATATTTGAATTGATGATAATTGTTTTTATAATAGATTTGAACACATTTGGCTCAAAAATGCTTTTGACCATAAAAATTTATGGATTTTGAAAATGTGTTTTTAACAAAAAGTTGTTCATGTTTATGTGATAGAGGGCATAATATACATGATATAAAATCAACTTTTAGTCAAAATATATTTATATTTAAAACATAATGCTAAAGGGAGTGCTTGAAATACAAATTTTAAAATTATAAACCAACACAAAAATGACATTTGTCATGTGCAATCCTTGGAAAAGGACTTTTATCTTGGCGCCCTTGGTTCTTTTGATTATGTTTTCACCCACATGGAACATGGGAAGCTAACAAAATCATGGAAATTAAGGAATTAAATATCTTCATCAACATTAAAACTTACTAAATTTCCATGCCTACACTATTAGGAATATGGCGCTTATCAAATGGTGAATAGGGAATAGTTAAAGAAGTCGTTGTAATGACCTTGCCAAAACAACACAATTTGTTTGTCGAATTAAGTTATAGTCGATTTAAGTAAATGTCTCACCGAAGGTCGGTAGGGTGTTATTTGGTAGACTTAATAAGTTCGGTTGTCGACTCGCTTACCTACCAAACCCATGGGCTTGCTAGAATGACATAGGTTTAGATATCTGAAGGTTTGAAGAGACAGGGAAGAGGATGGAAATATTAGGAAGGGTAGAAAGTAGTCTTCACCAAACAGCCTAATAAAAACGATACTTATGTATTTAAATTGAATAACACACACACTAATTCTATGACCAAGACATGTTTTTTTATACAAATGTTCCATCTTCCACATGGTTTGCTAGTAGCAATTTGTAGCTTGAAACATGTCTTAACTACTCAGGTACGTGGCATTGTGTGTAGATGGTAAATAAGAACCTAGCAGCAATGGATACCTAAGTCACACATAAAAAACATTGCTAACATTTGGCAACCATGCTGGGGAATTATGTTGTTACATCTTGAATAACATAAGTTTATAATGGAACATGCAGAATTGTATTTCTTAAATGTAGGATTATGTATTATGTATATTTTAAACAAATGGATACAATTACAATATGGGGGTAAAGATTATTCTAATTTAAGAGCTTTTCATGTTAATCGACCTAGTAGAACATTAGGAGAAATGTCATTGGAGGGTGCCAATTATGTCCAAGATTTTCCTAAATTATTTTTAAAAATTGAACAATACCATGCACGAAATATCTGTCTAAAATAGTATTTTAATCATAGACTCAAAAATGGTATGGAAATATGATAAGAGGGTATAATCTTGTTCCTTGGGAAAAACTTACATTACCATTAGAGGAGGCAAAACAATTGCTCAAAGATCATTGTATGTATGGATGGACTATATAGACATATTTGTATACCCCAAGATCATGTCCACAAAAAGGTGATTGGAATGAATTTGTGGATAGGCTTAAATTATTACTGATGGAATACAAGAGTTAATTTTACAAAAACTACATGGAAAACAACTTTGTGGTCATTACAAAATTATATTCTATAAATTGATAATGAAAAACTATGTCAATATATTTGTGTTCTTATTTTAACATGAATGTACAAAGTAACAGTGACTAATCATATTGTAAGTATTTGTAAGTATGAAAGACAAAAAAGAATATTTAAAACCAAATATTAATGTATTAATTAAATGGTGGATACCTTTTGATTTGTTAATTACGGTGCAAATGGATTAAAGATTTGGTAGCATGTAACTGTGGAAATGAATCATATTGTTCTAATGAATTATCCACCAAAGAAAAAAAAAAATTCCAATGTTATTACTATAAATGGTTGAAAAAACATTTGTAGAAATATATGGTCGACTTAGATTTTTGTTATTTGCACATATTAATAGTTATTTTTCCATGTGGATTTAAGGATTTTTATGAAATATATAGACTTATGAAAGAAGGGATATCTCATTTAAAGATGAATATAGACAAAGCATAATACATAATAATTTACTTTAATTTCTTCACTTATTATGAGCAAGATATGGCAAAATCAAAATTAGTAATAAATTATTATAATAATGTTTATCAAGGTTGGCATGAGTTCTGGTGAACAATGTCTATAATTACTCCAAGGGAAGAAAAATTAAAAGAGGTTATTACCATAGACATGGCTCAAGAAAGATTATGTCAATTAAATAGATTTGGATGGTTCATAATAGAATATATACATACATTTCAAAAAGTACCAGAAAAAGAAACATGGGTGTGTTTTATGGAATTTTTTTGGGAATTAACACAGAATGTTCAAATGTTAATCATAGAAAAAACAATGGGAATATGAAAACATGGTCCTTTCAACATAAATCGTTAATTATAAATGCATTTGAATTAACAAAATATAGATGTTGGCTTCCCATCTTAGTATGTTTACTTATATTATTATGAATTGAAAATGATTATACAATATATCATGTTATTAAAGTACTAAATTGTAGAAATTTTAACAAAGTAAATATCAATGCTTTAATTGAAAAATGGATTCCATGTGATGCATTATGGATACATGGAAAAAAGAAAAGGGAATTTTGTTTAAGAATAAGAGGAAATGAAAAATATTCTTCAGAAGAATATGGAAAAACTATGTTGATACCTGTTTTATTGATTCCACCTCTAATAGAAAAGCCATAAACCATCAAAATATGAAGGATAGAAATGATAGAGGGTATATGTTCATGGGAACTTTAAATGGACAAAAAGAAAAGTCAAAAGCAAGCTAATATAAAAAAACATTTAAAAAGAGAAACAAGGGAAGATATTAGGAATGTTGAATTTTGGGTTAAACGTTTTGATACTTATAGTCAATGGAAAGAGTTAGGCATTTTGGGAAATAAGACAAAAGATCAACTCTAAGAATCGTTACTTTAGGAAGCATTTGTGTTGGCTGCACAAATAACGATTGATGGAGTGTAGTCCACTACCAGTGACACTAATGCACAGTCCACAACATCAACCACACCTAAAGAACATGACAAAGCTGAAACATCAACATAATAGGAGGGAGAAGCTCAATCCTGGTCAAAAAATTTCAGACCTAAACAAAAGCCTACCGAAATAGGAACACAATCCTTATAATCAATATAGAGGTTTCTCACTCCAACTAAAATCTACGAACAAACTTATTCAATATCAAAGTTGAAAAAGAATCAATCTTGTATGAGGATAATAATGTGACACCAAAAAAAAATCAATAAAGTAAGAAATCCATTGTTTCAAGTAATTGAACAATAATCACTATGGCAAGAAAGACCAACATTTGTTGCACAAAAAACCAATTTATTTTCCTAATTCACAGCAGTTATAATACTTGTGCCTCCAGCAATGGCGATTGTGGCACCAAACATATTACAAATACCATTACCCAAGTTCCAGGATGGCAATGATGTAATAACTCACATTGGAAGATTAACCAAAGTATGTGTAACGAATGGTGAGGACATTGATGCACATAAATTATAGTATTTTCCAACAACATTACAAGGAAAAAGTGCAAGTTGGTTTACTTGTTTTGAAACAACATGTCCTATTGCAACTTGGGGAAAGGTTTAACATGCATTTATTTCAAGATTCATTGATGTGTGCAATGAAAGACAAACCATAGTAGCTTTGAGAGAAGTGGAGCAATGGAAACATGAAACAATCAAAGGTTATTATGACAGATTTTTACAAGTGTGTGTTGTTATACCACAACAACCAGATGATGTATAAATGAAAGAGACCTTCAAGGAAAGACTAAAAAAGAAATTAGAATTAACCATTATTGGAATGCCCAGAGCAACGATTGTCAAAGTAATTGATTTGGCAACAGAAATTGAAGAAAATATGCCTACACCATGCAAGAGTAGATGATCTCAACCATTTTTGGTAGTGAAGATTTAGATGAAGAATGAGTTAATGATGAGCAAAAGAAAGAAAGAAGGAAAAATCATAGGGAGCGAAACGAGAATATCGATGAAGCATATTCTATCAAAAATGTCATAATGAAGGTCATTTGACAAAGGAATGTAAACTTATGCATACAATTTGCAACATCTGTCAAAAATAAGGGCATGAAGCCAATGACTACCCATTGAAGGAATAAGGAGGACAATATGTTAGAAAGGACATCCTGGTCAACGTAGTTCAACCTAAATCATTAATTGAACATGTTAAGCAAGACCAAAGTTTTTGGTAGTCAAATAATAATAATCCTAGCTATGATAACTGAAAACGAAAGAACCAAGGATGGTGAAACAATCGATAGGGACGGAATCAAGGATGGAAAAATAATCAAGGTTATTGACAAGATCGAGATGGCCAATCTAGCCAAAATGGATATAACTAAAACGACAATAACATGAAAAATTATAGTCAAAATAATGGAAATTGACAAGGAGGGGATATGAAGTGTTTCTAATGCCAAAAGAAGGACATCAAAGGAATGATTGTCCACTATGGAAGCAACATTTAGAACATGAGAATAAGAATTCTTAGCCCAAGGTTGGGGTCAATGTTGCTATTGTGGAACAGTGTATACCCATTATACTAGCATTTGTAGCCACTCGAAATCAACGATTAAAAGAACTTCAAAAAATATATATCATGAGCAACAATAGTCCTACAAAAGGGAGAAGGATGAAGTGAGATCATGAGAAGGTAATACATCAAGAACTTGTGGGTGAAATACAACAAATACAAGCTGAGATGGATGTTCCAGCATAATTGTGTTTAGATATTTTAAAGGATATCAAAAAATTAGTAATCGAAACCGAAGAAGGACCAAAGCAAGGTTGGGAAGCTTTATCCTACCATGAGGAAAGTAAAGAAAAATAATCTTATAATGATGCAAGAATAAAATCAACCAAGTTTATTGAACAACAATTTGGCATTAAAGAAAATTTAATTATTCCTGAAGGGAAATTGGAAGGGATGCTTGATGATCAAATTTTTAATATGAAGATGGAGGTTAAATTGGGGCAACTGATCAAAATTTGCCCCTAATTAAGAAAAATATTGTCAAATTTTTTTTTAAGGATGCAAAAGGAACATGTAACATATGTGGGTAGATTTGGTACACACCACAAAAATGATTCTGATGAAGTTATGCCCGTTGTACAAGTATGCATTGGAAACTGTGAAATCATGGGTGTTCTACTAGATGGTGGATTTGGAATAAATATTATTTCTGAACATCTATGAAGGAAGTTAAGTTTGAAAAAAACTTAATCAATGCCATTTATGGTAAGAATGGCTGATCAAAAGAAGGTACAACCAGTAAGGTTGATACAAAACCTCAAAATCGACTTAGCAAGATGTACATTAAAAATCTTAGTGATAGTGTTGCAGATGGAAGATACTCTAGAGGCTTATTCGATGTTTTTAGGAAATCCATGGTTGAAGCAAGCTAAATCGCATCATGATTGGGGTAATAACATTTTAACAATCATTGTTGATACCAAAATAGTGACATTGAGTACAGAGAAGCGAGTAATGGTACATCCTTCCCAAAGACCTTGCAATCTTGATGATATTTATGACTGGGAAGGAGGATTGATGGATGGAAACAAGAAATGTTTATACCATGTCATACCAGAGTTGTGGCCTATTGGAGAAATAAGTCTAGAAGAATTAAAATTCTTCCCCGAAGTATATGTAGAAATGGCACAACTTAAATATGATATTAATTATCCTTTTTAATATTATTAGCATGAATTTGGAGAAACATTGATCCTTGATGAATTTGTTGATCTTATGATTAAAAACAAACAAATTACAGGATGGACATTCACTGTTGATGAACAATTAAACAAATTAAATTTGGGCATTAATGAAGAACCTTGCATAGTGCTTGTAAATGTTGCCTTACCCAAACAATTTCAAACAAAAGTTAAATAATTATTGGCAAATTTTAAGGATGTATTTGCATGGAGTTATAAATAACTAAAGGGGATTCTAAAATCAATTTGTGAACAAAAAATTGAATTGATTATTGACACATGTCCAATTAAACAACAACCTTACCAAATGAATCTTAATTATGCATAAAAAATAAGAGAAGATTTTGATAAGCTATTGGATGCACATTTTATCTTCCTTATCGAAATTACCCAATGGTTATCACCATTTGTAATCGTATTGAAGAAAAATGGCAAATTACACATTTGTGTGAATTACCAGAAGGTGGATTCACAAACCAAGAAAGATTTATTTCCATTACCTTTTTTGGATTCAATACTGGACATAGTGGCTGGACATGAAATGTATTCATTTATGGATGGGCATAGTGGTTACAATCAAATGGAAATGGTTCAAAAAGATTAAGAGAAACCATCAATTATCTATAAATGGGGGGCATATGCTACAATGTTATGCCATTTGGATGTGTAATGCTCCAGCCACTTTTCAAAAAGTAGTTACATAGACTTTCAAAAAATATTTTAACGATTTCATGCAACTGTTTCTAGATGATTTCAGTGTCCATGGACAAAAAAAAGGAGCATTTGAACCAAATAATGGCATAAGTTTCAATCCGGAAAAATGTGCATTTTGTGTCAACTCAAGAGTGTTACTGGGGCACATTGTCTATGAAGATGGACTCCTAGTCGACCCTAGGAAAATCAATATCATCATGAATATGCCTACTTCAATGATTGTGATAAAATTAAAAAGATTCCTAGGGGCAACAAGTTTTTATCAATGATATTTTTAAAAAATTGCTACTAAAGCTACCCAATGTATAAACTTTTGAAGGACACCTACTATTGGTGGGATGAGGCTTGCAAAGAATCCTTCCAATGGATGAAAACAACCTTGATTACGTTACTAATACTCATTGTCCTTGACTGGACAAGAGAATTCCATGTTCATATAGATGCATCAAATTATGTTATTGGAGCCATCTTAATCCAAAACCCAGATGATACCATTGATAAACCAATTTATTATGCCAACCACTTGATGAATGGAACTTAAAAGATTATTCAAGCACAAAGAAGGAAGCCCTTGCAATGATTTATGCTATTAAGAAATTCCATCATTATATTTTGGGATATAACTTCACATTCTTTGTAGACCACTTAATCAGTAAACCAACTATAACTGGATGAATAACATGATGGCTATTATTATTGCAGGAATTTAATTTTAAAATAATTTATAAACTAGGAAAGGTGAATTTTGTACCAAACTAGTTATCATGTTTTAAAAATGGCGAGCCTACTATTGGTGTGGAGGATTAATTACATGATGTTACTATCTTTTTATTGACAACTGACTGGTATACACCAATTAAAGAATATTTGCGCAAGGGATATTTCGAAGACGATGTTATTTAAAAGGAGTGCAAACATCTCACCATAAAGTCAAGACCATATACACTTTATGGAAAAAAAAAATACAAATTAAGACCAAATGGCATTCTTCAATAATGTATGTCACCTACCAAAACAAATGTTATCCTTACCGAACTTCATGATGGGCCGACAAGAGGACATTATGGTATGAACATTACCATTAAAAAAATATTTACATCAGGTTATTGGTGGCCGATAGTTCAACGAGATGTGGCAAAATTATGCCAATCTTGCAACATCTATCAACAATTAACACATATGTATAGAAGCGGCAAAGGTCCACTATAACCAATTCTAGCTTTTGAACCATTTATGAAATGGGGGCTAGATTACGTGGGTCCAATCAAACCTCCCACATGTTACATTGGAAATTAGTATATTATAACTACTACATATTACACCACAAAGTGGGTGGAAGCAAAGGCATTACAAAATAATACAACCATTAGCACTACAAAGTTCCTTAATGAAAACATTATTACATGATTCGATTGTCTTAACCACTTGGTTAGTTATTAAAGGAGCCATTTCATAATAAAAAAATCCCATTATTGGTGCAAGAATTTATGATTACACATCATAAATCCACCACTTATTATCCACAAGGAAATGGTTAGGCATAATCAACCAGATAAGACATTAAAGCAAATATTAATGAAGTTGGTAAGTGTTAATTGAAATGATTAGGATGTAATGCTACCTACCACATTATGGGCCTGCTGAACTATATATAAGGTGTCCACACAACATACAAATTAATATATGGGTCAATGCCATTATTACCTACCCAAATTTATATTACCAATTAATCGAACACTTGTTGAGAAAGATGGAAGTTGGATGAATACATTATTAGTTCAAATGGAAGATTTAGTTATTATTGATGAAAAAAAATTATAGTAGGAGAAAACATCAATTACATCCAAATATTAAGAAAACATTAGAGGGATGATGAAAAATAGTTAAAGAAATTTAAAGATGGAGATTTGGTGCTATGGCTTCCAAAGGATCCAAAAATAAAGGAAATGACATTCCTTTTTTTGTGGATTAGCTCATTTCGAATAAATAAGGCCTTCAATAAAAATATTGTTCAATTAAGCACATTAAGTGATGAAGATCTAGCATTGGTTAATGTCAATAAATTAAAAGCTTATCAAAATCCAATATTTACAATCATCGTAATCACAATAATTACGCAAAACAAAAATAAAATCTTGCCAAATGGAATACCAAGAAGAATAATTGGTAGAAGGATGTAGATTTATGAACATTTTAGGTTCAACAAACGGAATAATGAAGGATAAGACGATAAGAATTACGACAATGAAATTATTACAGCCTTACTTTAAAAATGGATTAGGGATAATAAACATCAAAAAGTGACACGAGCACTCATTAAAAAAAGAACCATTGACGGGATCTACAACAATGGTTCCGATGTCATGGGAAGTTATCATTTAAACAAAAAAATTATTTGCATGACTTGAACAAACCTATCACAAAAACCAAATTGGATGATCTCTAGGTCGATTATTTTGCAAAGTAAAAGAAAGATTGAACAAAAGAATGAGGAAATTCTGGAGTAATAAAAGGGAGAAAAGGAATGGAAAATGGTGCAAGGAATGGAAGAAAGCAACTAGTGTACACCTCATCTTTTAAAAAGTTCTAATTGTCTTTTGATACGGAGCTAGAGTGGGAGACACAAGAACAAATGCCTAGCAGTTCAGATCTTAAATGTAACATTTGTTTCTCCCACCTTCATTTCATTGTTGCTAACCGTTGGGAAAAGCTGAAACGTATAAACAAGACCTTGTAGCCTACAAAATTTTGAGTGTTTACTATTATCGAAAGAAAGTACATCAATGAAAAATTAGAGCATAATTTTTTGAGGGTCTAGAAATATTGACATGCAAAGTTAAGTGGAAGACTTCTAGAAAAAACAACAAAAGAGGAAGTAGAAATTGAATAGTCGATCCCTCATTTAGGACTAGATTATTTATTTATAGGAGTGATTAAGCAACTAGTATGCCCACCCACTGTGATGACAATTCTCAGGTTGTGGAACAAAGAATTCAACTGTTACAAAGAGTAACACTTGGAAATAGTAATGGGAAAGCACAAACTTGAAATTGTGTTGTCTTCTAGAACAAAGAGGATGAAATCCAAGACAAAGGACATCAACATGGAGATTCAACCTACGATGCTAGATCAAATTCATTTCCCAGTGTGCATGTACATCACAATGTGGGCAGTCAAGAAGGAGGAGCACGCTTTGATGATCGAAGCAAAATTTGACAACTTCTGTTGACTTGATTAGAACATAGTCGACCTCCATGCTGTCAAAGAGATTATTTGCGACTTTTAGTTTCACACTACGGCAAGCATCTTATGAGGTAAGTAGATTTTTGAAAAAAATCATGACATCAATCGAATTTTCAAAGTACTAGCAAAAGGGATTGCAGTACCTGTGCGGTAAACATACAATGAAAAATTGTCGGAATACTTTGAGGGGGGGAAAGAAGAACATTACAAGTAGGATTAAGGGCATATCTTTGTGTATGTGCACATTTCTAGGATGCAAATGCAACTCATAGCATTAGCAGAGGTTGCAACATTTCGGCAAGGTAATCATTATGTCTTAGGAACCCTATTATCTGTAATCAGTGCAACTGAAAAAGGGATGATTAATTGGGCCAATTAGTTCAAGGTATGATTGCATAAGAAGATTATTATTGTTCAAAGGGAGGTAGGGAAGGTAGGGAATAACTTAATTGGACCTACCTTGACTTTTGTGGCAAAACATTATGTTGCATCAAAATACACAAAGGAGGATGAATAGGAACCAAACACTTTTTTTCAAAGCCCAAAAAAGATAAGGAAGTAGAGTTTTTGAGTTTCCTCAATTCCATCCATAGGCATTAATTTGGTTGCAGCATTTTCATAAGAGGAAATTTTTCTTCTGGAAGGGGAACAAGTACATGAATAAGTTTATTTGTTGACAAAAATAATGCAGGAAGTAGGTCCTTCTCACAACGAGATACAAAAAGATGAGGAGGTGCAAGAGATGAATATGTTTCAACCAAATTCCCAAGATCAACAATCCACTGACATATTACTGGATATTTCCATCGTAGATGCATTTCATGAGGAGATTTGTCGTAAAGGAAAGCAACTTCAGAGCCACGAACATTCAACCAGATGCAATTAAAAACAAAAATGAAACTCAACCAAATTCGGGAGCAGTCCCTACGACCCAACTAATGTTGGCAAGTACAACCATTGGTAGACATGCAGATGAAGTAGTCCAACTGAATTTGACATGAATGTTTATCAAATATGGAATGTCAAGGTTTACTCATGAAGGTGGAATGGACATTATTCGGATAGGTGATGTTGGAAATGACTTTCTCCTTGCACTTGATTATTACCAAGAAGGAATGAAAGTTAAGTACTCGTTGAAACATGAGGATTCCATGGAAGCGCATATAATAGAACTAATACATGCATTGGCCAAGAAGGCAAGAAATGTGAAGCGGTCCTATGGGAAAAGAATTTGGCAACTTTCAATGGGGTTGGAATATCTACAAGGCATAATATTGTATGAGTGAGAGCGTGCTAAGCATCGCATTGACCCCCTAGATTTTGAAGCCCATAAGTAAGAATGGGAGAAAAATAATGCAAGGCTTATGTTTGTTTAAAGATAGTTGGATCAAAAAGTCCATGATATTCAACAAAAGTTGGAAAATATTCAAGAGGAGGAGAAGGAGGCAAGGGAGACTTTGAAGGCTTTGCAGTGGAACTTTGCGATTGTGGATGGCATAGTAACCCAAATGTTGGAGGAATGAAGAATGTAACAATTCGTCATGAAAAAGCATTGACCACAACATCGGATAGGCATAAAAAAGAGATGGAGTCAATCACAAAGTATTTGAAGAAGGTCGAACAAAAATTCCCTAATGTGAAGACAAAGAAAGAGACTTAGCATGCCAAGTGCCTAAGCTTTGAGTCAGAAGTACAACTGCTCAAGGAACAAAAGTACAGCACTACACAAGCCAATGAAACATGAGGAAGAACCATGCTAGAGAAGATACAAGGTTTGGAGGAGCAAGTTCAACTTGCTAGTGGAAGAAAGATGGAAATAATTGCACAAAAGGAAGTCAAAGTTAAGTAAGATGCAAAAACAATGAAATGGAAGGCTTGTATTGCAATAGTTGACTAAAGCAATATTATTCGACCAACTATTGGAAAATCAAGACGAAGAACTTTGTGTAGTCCTTACCGAAACCCAACTATCAATGGTGTAGTTATATTACTAAAAGGAGCAAGACATGGTAATGCAACTCAATGCAGCACACGTGAACCTAAAGGAGTGAAAAGAATCTAAAGGCACAAAGTCAAAGGAGGAGGAGGAAGACTGAGATGTCATGCACAAAATCACGATCATTGAGTTTATTAAGCCAGCAGGGAGGAAGGAGCAGTTAGAGAGTAGTAAAAATAGGGAGAAAAGCCACAACGAAAGCAAAAGTGTGGGAAGGGACATGATTTTAAAACAACAACTTGAAGATTCCCCACCACGACATCATTCACCATTGACGAACCACTACCAAAATCGCATATGCCTTTCCATTTGCAATGAACAAGTGAAAATTGTCACATCAACATCTAATGCAAAAGTCATGGGGATGAAACTATGTAGCTTGAATGACGTATTGCACATTTTCAAGGAGTTAGAATATACCTTAATGATCATCCCTCATCCAAAAGAATATCACTTTATTTATCACTTATAGATGTGTTTTTCAGTAGGATTTTCCCTACCAATGTTCAATGCCAGAATCCTTGTTGAGGATTTTGAACGCATCTAGAAGATATAGGATTGTCGCAACCCCACTTTGGGGCTAAGTGTGAGAATGCAACTCACACTCCCAAAAGTGGGAAAATGGAGTCCTCCGGGACTCTTGAAAATTCAAAAGACGATTTGAGGGGTCAAATCTCCTCGCCTTGGTGCGTTCTTTATATCAATGGAAAGCTCTTGAAATGTAGATGTCCAAAATGGCCTCGCATTGACCATTCGGACATTTGCAGCCCAAGTTCTGGGCAAAAGAAGGGCCAGGAGTCAAACTGCCAGTGTGACTCCTGATCACTAAAAGTCGGGAATCGACCTTTTCCCAATGTCGCCTCAAGGAGTGCGACACATCGTTGAAAAGCTCTCGACAAGAGCTATAACTTTTGTTTAGAGCTCATCCCGATCCGAGTTTGGGGTGAGGAGCTATGACCGTCCAAAGTCCCGAGACTTTAACCCGGGACAGTTTTGGGACTCCAACTTGGGAGTCCCGGGAAAAAGAGCCATTCGGATGTAACCTCTGCGGTGAGACGCAAAGAATACTATATGGGGGAAGGTGGTGGCTTCCCCCGAGTCCGGGCCGTGGAGAGTCAAGTAGTTCAAAGTGCCCGTGGCTTGTCCTAACACCCAAGGGTGTTCCCGAATGCTAATTAACCCTCTTGTGGTTGGTTTTGGATGCAGAATTCAAGCTTGATCTTCTAGTCCATCTTCCTAGTCTAATCTCGGGACTTCCAGCACGCCCCTCTACCCCTCTTTAGTGCTGGAAGTTGGGAGCGCCCTTCAAGTCCCAACTTTCCGCAACTTTACATAGTTGGACCTTCAAGTGGGTTTAACCCGAGACTTGGGAGTGCATCAAGGATAGGGAGTTTTGATAATACTTGGCATACAACATTTTTTGCAGCTACATTGTTTTTAATGACAGCCGTGGGTATGGTGTGTTAGAGCATTTGACAAGCTATTTAGGTGCATATGCATTGTGATATTATTGCAAATTAGAGGTGGTGTACAACAAGTATTAATTATTTGAAACACACCACGATAATCAGTCATAAGCTTACTTTTGTCATGGCTAGAAGGGACCCCATATCGGATACAGTTGAGAAGAGGGTAAAGGAGGACTCCATGGAGGCACAACTTTGGGCATAGAGGCTAGAGGATTTATTAGAGGGTTGTGCAGTCAAGGATGTGGTAAAAGAAACAATGACATCAATCAGTTGGCATTACACAACAAAAAGGCCAAACTTGCATGTGGCAAAAGCACATTTAGGAAAAACCCCCACAACATTGTGAGCTACCATTTTCAGAGCATATCACCTAATAAAACAGCTTCATAGGGAACTGAAGAGTTTGATATCACATGAATTCTAGCAGTGCTTGCCCCATCCATTGGTTGTTGGAAAGGATAAAGCCTATTGCAAGTTTATGGCAAGAATAGTTCTAGGGGAAAGTTCTACATTAGAGGTCGACTTTGATGACAATATTGACAACTTTATTACTCTTGTTGACATCTTTCGATCTTGGGCAATAATTGCGCGCAAGGAATAGATTTACTTATAATTTTGATGACCTTATGTGGACACTATGGTCCTAAGGGAGGGATGATGTTAGAAATATGGTGCTTACCGAATGGTGAGAAGGGAGTAATTAAAAAAGTTGTTGTAATGACCTTGTTGAAACAAGTCAATCTATTTATCAAATTAAATTATAGCCGATCTAGGTAAACGTCTTACTTAAAGTCGATAGGGTGTTATTCGATAGAAATAACAAGTTCGGCTATCAACACGCTTACCTATTGAACCATGGGCTTGCCAAAATGACATAGGCTTAGATATCTGAAGATTTGAATAGATAGGGAGGAGGATGGAGATATTAGGAGAGGTAGGAAATAATTTTCACCAAGTAATCTAGTAAAAATGATACTTATGTACTTAGACTGAATAATACACACACACTAATTCTATGACCAGGACATGTTCTTATGTATGAATGTTCTATCTTTCACATGGCTTGTTGGTAGCAGTTTATAACTTGAAACATGTCTTAACTATTTGGGTATGTGGTATTGCATGTAGATGGTAGACAAGAACATAGCATTGATGGATACCTAAGTCACATCAAAAACATCGCTGACATACACTTACCAAGCTTGTTTTGTTTAAGTTGAGCGTTTTTGTTATCAAAATGGCTAATGATGCAACTTTTAATGCAACTTCCCAAAACAATTATGAATTATTTTGTGACTATGAAATTCTGATTGAAGTCACATATATATTGCCCATGTTAAAAGTTGTGCATTCCTTACACTACACCTTTTCAAAATGTGTCCCAATTCACTTTGTATTTCACTAGATTTTGAATGAACTTGGACAAATTTATTATGGCAAAAGTGGCCAACCCCCTATTGAACAAAGACCAATGGATATGGACAAATGAATCCATTAATACTTAATCAAATTCATTAATAATTAAATCACTAATAATTAATCAAATTCATTAATAGTTAATTCATTAAGTTAACCTCTTAATTCATAGCTAGGCTAAGCACCTAAGAACTTAAGCTAACCTAAATCATTTAACCCACCAATTTAAGGTGCAAATGTGAAAGTTTGAACCTTTCACCTCCATGTTTAAAGAACAAATCCTTAACCATTAGACTCTTATTTAAATATATGACATGATTTGTCACCACAAATTATTATGCACATTGTTTTTCTAACTTGTGTGTAGGTTACCATGAACTAGGTCCTTACACTAAATTTAGGCCATTTTTTAATTATTTTAATGTTTGCCTTATTTTCAACTATTTTAAATTATTTTACATTATGTTATTCTAGGCTATTCCACCCTCAATTATTTTTGACTATTTTAAGTTGTTCCACCTTAAACTATTTTTCATTATTTTAGCCTATTGCACCATAGGTTATTCTAAGTTGTTATATTATATATTATTGTCAACTATTTTACATTATTCCACCCTAGGTTGTATTCAACTATTCCACCTTAAGTTATTTGTACTATTCTAGGTTATTCCACTCTAAGACATTTTATCTTATATTATTTTTTATTATCCCATTTTAAATTATTCTAAGTTATTATGAACTATTCCAATAATGTTGTTATGGAGATGCATAGGTAGCTAAATATATGGCAATTGAAGTTTTTCACCACATTGTTGCTTTTGTAACAACATTATGAAAATATGTTTATCCCATTTTGGAATAGCATGCCATGTAAGGTCTTTTTAGTTACAAAACATATTGTATTTCGATTAGGTTTTTTCCTTTGCTTGTAATTTTTCTTAAATTCACCAATCACATTTGTCATTGTCTATAATTTGGGTTTGATCAGGAATTTAGGTGTAGACTTTGGGTTTCTACATGTTTTAAATTAGATGCACAAAACAAAGGTAAACAATCACGTTTTGTTTATGTCTAGAATTTGGTTTTGATTGGGATCTTAGTTGTATATTATGGGTTTTTATAAGTTTTGTTTGTTTTTATTAATATTTGTTTGTTATGTGCAAGTCCTCCTTCCACTCCAATTGAGGAAAATCCTTCAATAGATTGGAGTTCAGCCTCCCTAGAAAACACATTTTAAGTATTGAAAACAAGTAGCACAATTGTGAGTAGAAATAACAACATGATAACATTCTATTAGATTGGGTTTGCATTTAAGTTGCACTTAAAATTTACAACCATGAACATGTCCGTGTCACCATGAAGTTTTAATCTTTAGATTGCCATGGAACTTGTAATTTACACACATCTCACATGCCATAACCAAATTATATAGAACTTTATAATCCTACTTACCACATGATTAAATGAAATTAAATGTAAGGTGCCATGACACACCATTGGAAAATTGACAAAAAAAACATTAATGTGCATATTAAAAAATTAGGTAATAATAGGGTGGGGAGAAATAAAATACCTTTACCTAATGCCCCAAAAATCTTTATTTGACATATATAACCTATAATTTTAACGCTTAATGTCCCATGGGCACCCTATACATTTTGCAAATTTGCATAAGCAAATTTGATGGAAACATATTTCAAATCTTTAAAGACTTTCTCTTTAACAATTGCATACAATTCAAGCCCTAAAAAAAAGCATGCCCAAAACATGTTCCTTAAAATCTTTTCTCCACATCTAAGCTCTCACAATTAACTATTAACTTGAAAGCAACTTTCACTATTTTCATATTAAGACCTTCATCCAAGTTACATAAGTTATAATTTTTTTTATTAATCCATATTGTAGGACCAAATTTTGCAAATTTGTATGATTTGAAGCAACGTAACTCCTTTTCATTTTGAACGAAACCATGAATAGCACATGAACTACATCTAAACAACACAATGATCAACACTTGAGCAACACCACAAGAATGAACAATGACATGAACAACACCATGAGCAACAAAAGAAGAAGAAAAAACAAACAAACAAACAAAAAACAATGCCACACAACTAACAATGTGAAAGTAAAATTACACAACAATGTGAAAACAAGCAACAACACAAGAGCAAAATCAAAAAGGAAGGGAAAGAAGATAAAGTGATACCCAACAAGAATGTACAAGCTTTTTATTCAACTTAGGAGTTGTTCCATATGAAACAACTATGGCACATTCATTCCCTAACCATCTTAAACCCTACGTAAACACAAATGGTAACCCTACCTAGCTTAAACCCTAAACCCTATCACTAGGTAGCCTATAATTGAGACTTCATTAATAGGTATCCTATGTCCAAACTTTGGTGAGAACCGAACCCAAAGGTTACTAATATAACCTACTTGCAGCTCAAAATTTGAAGGATATAAAGAGGAGCCAATTCTTCACCAACAGGTTCTCACCGACTTATACCCGACAGGTAGGGTATTAACCAAGTATCACCTTGGATGATACCTGTCGATTTTTTTCTAAAGAACTGGCCTGACCCTGGCCAGTTCCGAAGCACTTTTTAATACTCACCCAACACAGGGGTGTGTCACACTGTGGCCCTTGCCATTTACATTCAAAGGTATCTTAAGGCAAAAGGAGAATTATGGAAACTCAAATATTTCACCATGCAAAAATATAATCTGCAAAAAAATCCTCTAAAAGAAACCAAAATCCTTCAAGATATTATAACTCTATAGCTAATCGCAAGTTTCATCACAAGCCAAAAATATCATCTTTCGAAAAATCCTCATGTAAAAATAGACCTATTATTACCTAGGGGCCAAAATCCCTTAAGCTACCATACTCTATAATGAATCTAAATTTTATTTTTATTTCTTTTTTAAATAAATAAATAAATAAATAAATTATATATATATATATATATATATATATAATTTAATTTTATCTCTCTTTAGCAAGCTTGGATTTGCACCACATATGAGATTTGTAACAAAAATTACAATCATGGGATGCTGCATTGTCCATATATGGTACATTGAACACAACAGACTTGAACAATTTCATCCATGCCCTGGAGAAAATTGCATTTTGGAGAAAACCCATTTGTGCTAATTCACAGCTTTCTGGTTTTGCAGTTTAGTTCTAATTTCTTTTAGGGGTTTTGGAGTAAGTAGATTTTTTTTTAAATTGGTGAAATTTTTTTTCCTCTTGATGATGAAAAAAAAATTCCTGTCCAACTCATGCAAGGCATATATTTGAAAAAAAACACCAAAGTGACCGGATGTCAAGGAAAGAAATTCCTAAATCACCGTATTTAGACAATAGGTTCTAGTAGATTACCAAAATATAGAAAGATTATAACCTTAAATTTTTTTACTTTCCTCTCTTACCTATAGCCAAATTTGGCTAATTCCTATGGTGGATTATGGTCAAAGTGGCCACATCACAAAAATCATGGTGACAAGCTTTAGACTAATTGAGGAGAAATTAGAATTCCACTCACCCAATTAATTTATTAAAGTGAAAGGTGCAAGAGCTAGAACATAGGGTAACCCTTAAGGTTAATTAAGGGTTAAGTGAATGTTTAAGGTGGCACCTATGTCTCTCTTTTCTTGCATGAGTCCAACAACTACTTATCTTTTTGGGTGTAGGCCATGGATGAATGGAATATTGAATACTCCAACTGCACCCTAACAAACTATCACTATTAAGGAAGAGTTTTGCCTCTTTGGATTTGGTCAAATTTTCATGAAGGAAATGGTTTTAGGGGGAAGGGGGGGAAGGTGAGGATGGGGGACCCAACAATTAGTTGTTAAACCCTAAATTCTTAATCCATGAATATCCTTCCCTCCTTGGATCTATTTAGACTCATCTGTAAAGTCATTCCCAGTTGGCCCCCAGTCTGAATCCCAGTTTTTCATTTCATGCCCAGTTTTGTGTTGTCCATAAAGTTTACCAAACTAGGGAGCAAACATCAAAATTGGGGATGATTTTCACAAAAGTAAGGACCAGGAAAAAGTTTTTAGGGAACTATGGGCTGCCCTATTTCATTTTATTTTGGGTTTTTAGGTTTTTGGGGTTTGGTATGTGGGGTTTCTAGTTTTTTAAAGTTAAGAACTAAGGGTGAGGGTTTAAGAGCTGATTTTAGGGTTTGAGCACAATTTCAGAACTTGTTCTTGAGAAAAGACTAGTTTTTCTCTTTCTCATTTGTTTTTTTTTCTTGTTTTTTTGCATTTTTTTTTTAGCAAATGGATTCTTTTCCAAGCTTTAATCCGTCTTGAAATGATGATGATATCTTATATGACATAGATGAAGAGGTTACAATGTTACTTTAATCTTAATATGTTGCATGCAATTTTGTAAACTTCTTCAACTCACATGAGATGGAGGGGGTTGATCAATTTATGGACCTAGTTATAGGTGTTTAGGATGTGTTGACCAATATGTGGGTTGCTTTGACAATCTTCAAGAACCTGATTAACTCGATTACCACAAAATTTGAAGAGTTGGCATCCCTTGTCATGCTTACAATCACCTCCCATTGTAGGTTTCCATGTGAAACTTTTATTTTTTCAAAGAGACTATCAAAGCTTATCTCTAAACATTAACTTTTGAACTTTATTTCATTCATGAAACATGACAAGGTCATGAGGTATGATTCCTTCATAGGAAACTAGTCCAAGAACTCTATGTGTGATGTATTTATCATTTTATCCTACACAAAACCAAACTACACACACATGTTTCAATTTACAAGTTGCAACCTTACTTAATAATGCTATGCATAGGAGATAGATGGATTGCCATTGGTGACCATTTTCTTAACCATGTACACCACACACAAGCTAAGCACTTTTAGTTACATGTTTAGACAAGTTCTAACTTGTGCATGTGAAATGCATGTTGGATGTCAAAGCTCACCTAGAAGTGAAATGCCATGGTTGTGAAGCGCTTGGATTGAAGTTATGACATTTCCACTTTTGTCATTGGCCTTTGAATTAGGCCTAAAGAAAAGCACAAGGGAATAGAAAGCCTAGGAGACAAGTTAGGAGTATCACACTCCATAGAACTAGGAAAATTAAAAGAACTAAGATATGGCTAATGTTAAAATCTTGTCACCTTTTGAGCACATTGCTTGTGACATGATTGTTTATTGTTTTGAATCATGCCAACACTTCCTCACATTGTAAAAGTGCTTTTTGGAGCCCTCTTCATTAGAATTATTAATCTTCCCATGTTCCTTTAGAACAACCTACAATTAGTCTTTCAAAATGTTCTATGTGAATGTTAAATTGAAGTAGGTAGCTTAGTAGTTGGTGTAGATCAATTTCCACACCATTGTTGAAATAAATTATTTCAAATGTGTTTTGCCATTAGAGTAGATGGAAAAATGAATGTCAAAACATGGCCATGGTATTTAGGTGCAAAGATTCCACAATGGCTTTCGACACTTTATATTTCCTAGGCGGCTTTTCCTTGTGTTTACAAGCCTTTGGAGGTTGGGAATCTAATCACATCTTTATGTCACATGGACACATCAATTGACAATTTTGTTGTGCACACACAATAGCATCACCATAGAAACAAACACATTTTTAAACCTTTGCAATGTTCATTAGATTACAGACAAGGTTCAACCTTTTTAAATAGTTCATTGGACTACAAAGAGTAAGCCCATTTTCCAATAGTAGCAAACCACAAAGCTAAAAATTGCCACCTCTCATTGCTCTAGATATATTGTAAAGTTGCCTTGTCAAGTTCCAAGAGTTGTAGATCATAAATTAGTTTCAAAATGTTACCTATTAACCCAATACAAAACCTAAAGGTTTCAATGATTTTATAGACCTCCAATTCATTACCAAAAATATCCCCCTTGAAAAAAATGCGAAGCACAATTAAAACCCCTCTTTTGATTTTGTAGATTGCCAAACACAATTGAAAAGGAAACTTAGAACAACTACAAACCTCCCAACATAATCAAATAGTTTAAATGATTCTGCAAATTGCTAAACACAATTGAAAACGCGCCTTAAAACAAATGAAAATCTCCTAACACAAATCTAAGAACTATATACCTAAGGGGTCCTTAAAGTGTATACTTAGATAGCCATCCCAAGAGTTTCAAACCTAGGACAAAGGTGCATTTACAATGGTTAGTAGACCTCTAATCCACAAATCAAAAATGTAATTGAAATGCATAAAACGCCATACATGTATATTTATTATTCCAAAATTGCATTTACAAAATTTGTGTGTCTTGATATTTTTTGAGTTCCATCAAGTCACATATTTGCAAATAATACTTAAAGCATTCAACTTCAAACTACAATGACTTTTGAAGAAACACCTTTTAAAACTGCAATGGGAGATAGTTAGATAGTAAGAATGGTTATCGCATTTGACACTTTCAAGAGCTTGCTATTCTAAGCTTTTTGCCCACAAATTTATACCTCATTTTATTTATACGACATCGTTGTCATAACATGGAGGGGCTCTTGTGCAAATGCAAGCAAGACATAATCTAACTAATGACAATGGTCTTAGGGAAAGGTGGTAACAATTGGTGTTCACATAAGTTTGGAACTTGAGTTTATGGCTATGGGTAGGATTTGGGGATAGAAGCTTTGTCATTTTATTTTATTTTACATGTTTGGTCGAGGAACTAGAGTAACCAAGGAACAATTAAGGCTTGCACTAATTCCCAAAATTTTGGGCAAAAGATAGAAAAACACAACAAGGCCACTAGAAAGGGTTCCCAAAAGGATAGGTCATGAGTATGATGATTATAAACAACATCATGCCCCTTTGAAATGTCATCTTCATAGGCACAAGCAATACTCATCATCTTTCGAACAAGTTTGGAAAGTTTCTAAACTCTTACATCTCACTTGTGAAGCTCACCATTGGCAACTTGTGAAGCTCAACAACAATAGTTCCATCCCCTATTTCAATAAAACGAGAGGTTCCCATGGCCTATTCAAATGACTTTGTGGATAACTCTATCAAGAAAGAGAATTGAGGCAAATTTTTTTTGATAAAACTAGGGGTTCCCATGCCCTATTTAAGGGACTTTGCAGGCAACTCTACTATAAAAGAAAACTCGCGCAAGAGAATTTCAACAAAACTAGGGGTTCCCATGCCCTATTTGCGGGACTTTGTGAGCAACTCTACTATGAAAGAAAACTCAGGCAAGAGAATTTCAACAAAACTAGGGGTTCCCATGCCCTATTTGCGGGACTTTGTGGATAACTCTATTATGAAAGAAAACCAGGGCAAGAGAATTGCAATAAAACTAGGGGGTTCCCATGCCCTATTTGAGGGACTTTGCATAAAACTTTATTATGAAAGAAAACTTGGGCAAGAGAAATTCAATAAAACTAGGGGGTTCCCATGCCCTATTTGAACGACTTTGTGGATAACTCTATTATGGAAAAAAAAAACTTGGGCAAAAAAAATTCGATAAAACTAGGGGGCTCCCACGCCCTATTTGAGGGACTTTGCGGATAACTCTATTATGAAAGAAAACTTGGGCAAAAAAATTAGGGTTCAACTAAAGATCGCACAAAAGAGAGATGGATGTCAAACTGAATGAATGAATGAATGAATGAATGGGCTATGAAATAGTTGGCACAAATTTCTCAATATGTGACAACATGGGTCCAGTAATATGGCACTAGAAAGGGTGTCCCATAAGTTGGCTTTACTGTGTACAAAGTTCAAACCCCCCTTTGCTTTGGTTTCTTGCATATTGGTCATCTGTGGGTGTTTTTCTCACACATGTTGCAAGGGGGGGCCTTCAGAAGAGCTTCCCACAACAACTGGTTTTTGGAGCCTAGCAAAAGTGTTTTTTTATATTCCCTCAATCATTTGTGTGTGGACCAAACCCTAAACCCTTGTTGACAGGACGGAGAAGTCAAGTCATAAACTTTGGATCGATCTTTCTTTCTTTCTTTCAGGACAGACAAGAAGTACGACTAGAGTCTCTCTGTAACCCAACAAAAAGGTGAGCAAAAATGGAGAGAGAGTTTGAGTATAAAAGAGAGCTGGTAAAGAGCATGCGAGTTTGGGTGTGTATAATTTGTCTCTTTCATCATCACACTTATCTGGATAGTCGGTTGTAATCAACAACACACCACCCAGGAAGTCTAAGACTCCAGGACAGTCCAGCAATGACATAGGTATGAGCTTTCCTTGTTCTCGAGCGCCTCCACTGCTGCTACATATATTTTCACTGCTCCTACCTGTACAACTACTATAAGTAACTCTCGAACCGTGTGCATTAAAAGCTGAGTTTCTTCACCATTTCAGACTGAGTGTAATCAAATTTCCTTACTTCGCGAATACTCCTGAAAGAGGGGATAGGTGGCTGAAAGGATGGTTTCAGGGGTAACTCTATTATCCGAATAAAATCCTGTAAATCTTGTGAACTAATAGCCAATCTCATTGAATGATACCCAGTTTTGCTCACTTTATGCCTCACTCAAATTGGGGATGAAAGTGGGACTAGCCCAGGGGTCAAACTAGGGGTCAAAGACATGGTGACTTTACAAATGACTTTCCTACATATGAAGTAAATTTAATGGGGTCATTCAATGCACTCGTTTTTAAAAAAACTAAAATGATTGAAAGTTTTCTGACATAAGCTTGCCCATCCAAAAGAAGCAAAAGAAGAAAAAAGTAGTAAAGAGAATATATGTATAGTTATTTTTGGAAATTTTCATATTTCTCCAATTTTTGGTTTTTTTTTTGTCTCTTATTATACGAAGCAAATTTAAATGGGTCCTTTTTCAATGCACACATTTTTCTAAACTAAAAAAGTTGGAAATCTTTTTAAGTGAGTGTTGTATACACAAAAGACAAGTATAGAAAGTAAATAAATGAGTGAGTCAAAGTGGAACAAGGTTTGTTTTATCTAGGCTTGCTAGTAAAGTTGTTACCTTGGTACAAATATGTAGCCCTTTTGTTTTTGGTCCACTTTCTTCTTCTTTTTTCTAGGGTAGCGGTTCCAAGACTTCAAAGTGTCCAAAGTTAGTTTTGGGTCTTTAATGTTTCTTGTTTCTTATTTGAGGAGCCCTTCTTTTTTTCTTCTCCTTCTTTTAGGGGAAAAAAAAATGTTGGGACAACTCAACAAAGAATCTCCCATGCTCAATAATGGTGATCAAATAATTTATCTCAAATCCTTTACTCCACGTCCCTCCCTCCTCACAAAGAGAAACCCTAAACATGGACATCCCAGTCACCCCCTCCTCAGTAGTTGTGAGAAGTTCCAAGTTCCAACCCAAGCAAAAGCATAACAAAAGCATAACAACACCTTCCCCAAGATGCCACCAACTCGATAGTTGCGAGAAGTTCCAAGTTCCAACCCAAGCAAAAGCATAACAACACCTTCACCAAGATGCCAACTAAGAGAAGCAACAAATTTGATTTCGTATCTTTCAAGTACCACTTTTGGTTGCTTTTTAGTTGCATCTACGGTTCTACCCATTACCCCATATTTTGAGCCTCTACATACAAAGTATTCACCACATTTAACATAAAGTGTTAATTATTATAGCGTCATCCTTGGATCTCACCCATGAAAAAATGGACTACCCTAGTCATACATACCTAGGCTAGTTTGGCGGCAAGGTGCTCAATAATTTTATTTTATTTTTATCAGTTATCTTCGACAAAAAAATTTAATTAAATTAAAAAATAAAAAAGTATATATATATATATATTACAATTCAACATTAGATCTTGAGAGCTTCATTCATTCAGATTTTTGTAATAGCAAGCATGTATTTTTCAAGGGATAAAAATAAATAAATGAAATTGCCATATTTAGATAATAATTTCCAGCATTTTGCTAAAATGTAGCAAGAATCCTAAATTTTTGTAATGTTCTCTCTTACTTGTAGCCAAATTTGGTTAAAGTCCTCTTGTTCGCCAACTTACCCATCTACCTCAGAAAATTGAAAAAAAAAAGCCACCTTGGTGCAAACCAAATGAAGGATGTTTTGGAAAATGTGGCCCAAAGTCACCATCTTTCAAGGAAAAAATAAAATGAGATCGCCATATTTAAGCAATAAGCTCGAGCATGTCGCCAAAGCCTAATTTTTCCTATTGTCCTCTCTTATCTATAGCCAAATTTGGCTAAGCCCTCTTGTGGGTGATTGCCAATCCCACCGTCTACTTCACAAAATCCAGGAAAAAGGAAACCTTGATGATCACCAAAAGGAAGTTTTAGCAAAATTTGGTTATAAACAAGATATGAAAACCAAAAACAAAAAGAAACACAAACATCCTTCTATATATTTGGCTACTTACTCAAACCATGTATAGGAATCTGGCAATTGTTTTTCAAATTCTGGCAATTGAAAATCTGAAAAATCATTTCATCTTGGCATTTAAAATCTTTGCATTCACTTTTTGGTGAAATTTTGCCAAAAAAAAAAAAAAAACACACTAACTCATTCAAGGACTTGATCCTGGACCCATTGGAAAACTCCAAAATTACTTGAATTTTGAATTTTGAAAATTCGAACTTTGCTTTTAAAATTCGAACAATGGTCAGGGTGAGGGGGCAAAAAAATAAAATTATGGTGAAAGTCGCCACATTTATTGTACTTGGTTTTCAATGTGTAGCCAAAATATAGAAAAGATGATAAAGGATTTTGTATTTCATATTTTGGTTTATAGCCAGATTTGGCTAAATCTTACCAGAGATGATCGCCACTTTTTCCACATCTTCCTATGGATGATAGCCACTTTGGCTATAACAAAAAATTCTTTTTAAAAAACACTGATACCGACCGAGTGCATTAGCCTAGCTTTCGGTATTAGGAAAGTTGGTAATGACTTTTGTTAGGTATTTTGTGAAAATTTGGGAGAGAATATGGTATTTTAGGCAAAAGGAAAGCTGAAGATATTATTGAGGCAAAAGCTATATTATGACTTTTTGTTAAATATTTGTGAAATTTTGGGAAAGAATATGGTATTTTACGCAAAAGGAAAGCTGAAGTTATTATTGACGCAAAAGCTATATTATGACTTTTTGTTAAGTATTTGTGAAAATTTGGGAGAGAATATGGTATTTTAGGCAAGAGGAAAGCTGAAGTTATTATTGTGGCAAAAGCATTATAGCATTATTGTGGCAAAAGCTATATTATGACTTTTTGCCATGTCAAAGTGATTTGATGCACTGACATCATACATGTCATACACACGTCAGATCTGGACTAGTTTCAGGAGCACACCCTCACAATATAAAATTGTGTTCACACTTCAGACCACATCTTCACACCCATCCCCACCCCCCTTTCTAATAGCCTCTCCTGACTCTAAATAAGTGTGTGTATGTGTTTTATTTTTCAAAAAATATTAATTTAAAAAAAATTATTAATTTTTTATTTATTAATTTTTTTTTCAACTTTGTAATTATAGCTGAAGAGATGATCACTCAGAAGAAGGTTTAGCCAAAAATTGGCAATAAAGGAGATATGAAAGTTTTTTGAAATATGAAGCATCCTTCTTCTATAGTAGTGCCGGGTGTTACCTAGTACCTACTCGAAACTACTGTAGAAATTTGGTGATTTGTTTTTTAAAATTGGCAAAATCTGGTGATTGATTAAAACCCCCAAAAATCAGTGATTTTCTTTTTTCTTTTTTCTTTTTCTAAATTAACCCCTTCCCCTAAATTTTTAAATTTTTTAAAAAAAAAATCTATATATATATAGAAAAAAAATAGAAAAAAAAGAGTTGTTCCAAATGGATATAAACTACAATCCTCAAGGATGTAGGTTATTTTCTAAATGGAAGATGGTCATGAGTCCTTACATAAGCAAAACATTAGTAATGGGTTTTGTTTGCAATGCATCGCTAATATGATTCTTATCAAAATAACTTAAGACTATGACAACTTCTACCTTTAGGAAATATAGAACTCGTGGTAATACATGATTCGTTTTATTTGTGTGCCTTTGTTGTTGTACCTTGGTTATGGTTATGGCATTTTCATGCTTTGAAGAAATATTATGAGAAAATTGTTTTCATTGTAATTTTGTTCAATGTAATTAAAATTTGTTTGATTCAACTAGAATATAATTAAATAATGTCTGATATAATTAAATTAAAACTAAATAAACAAGTTGCAACAGACATGATTTTCTTATAATTAAATCAAAGCACATTTATATATATATATTTTAAAACAGTGAGCTTAAAGCATAAGACATTTTCTTCTTTTGTTTCCATATCATGGTCGATAGCAAACTTGGGCCTCCTTTTGAGCCTCATACTTAAATAGCCCACTTAACTCGGCAATTATTATTGTGCAATTAAATATTATGGCTAGGCAAATCCAAACAATATGGCACCCACAATGCATTTGAGTAACGCATGTCACATAAATAATAATGAAATCAAATTTGGCAAATCTGAATTACTAAATTCTAAAATTTAGATATTAAAAAGTATTATTGTTATGTGTTAATCAGATATCATTTGGATTTGAAGATTTTGAATTACTAAATAACTGTGTCTTTGGGCCTCTCTTTCATTCTTAAATCCTTTTTCCATTCTTAAATGTTAGTTATTAGCAAAAAAGAAACAAACTCAAGAAATAATAATAATAGTTTTACCATAAAAGAGGGAGAAAATTACTTATTTTGAAAAAATATTTATTACACAACATTCACAAAAATGATAACAAAAATGAAAGAAAAATCAAAAACTCAAGCTGAATTTTTTTAAAATTTCCAATGTAAAGGGAAAAACAAATTTCAAACCCATGTTTATTATGAATGTTCTTTTTTTCTTTTTCTTTTTTGTTGTGAAGTGTTGATTTCACCTTAAGCTCACCCTCTTAATGGGAAAATTATTCATTTTCACCTTCAGTCCTCTTCCTTTTATGAGTATTTTTATTATAATTTAAAATCCCTACTATATTTTCATTATTATTATGTTGGCATCCCAACAATCACTTATTCCAACTTGTCTCCCCATTTGTGATGTTGATAATTTTTATCACTTTAAGTTGATATTAATTACCATTTCCAAATAGCAATGTCAACAAAAATGATCTCATTGTCATCATTGTAAAATTTGGCAATGGTAAGAAAATTTATTTTGAATGAAACATGTACTTTGACAAGGAATTGTGACCAAGTGAATTTTCACCCTACGGGTTGGTCTTATACTTCCTTCCAAACTTAGTCATTTTCATCTATTAAACAAGGTTAATGTGGTTTGTAAAACCCTCTATCAAGGTTAGAGACCCCAAGTACCCACATGGATTTCAATCACAAGATGACCAATGCCACTCACCATAAACCCAACTTTAACTATAAACATCTAGCATACTTAGTGGTGAAAGAATTTGTAGTATGGCTTTACCTTTTTGCAACCATTTTGAAGGTGGTTGATGGGTTCGTGAAAATGCAAGCTAAAAAATTCATGCAATTTGCTTGTGCTAAGATGGATTTTGTAACTTATTTGATCAATAGCCAGCCAAAAAAAATGGTACAAATATGCTTGAAACAACTTTGGATAGCTTTAAGACATTTTCAAACTAAGAATGTTCCATTTTGTGTTCATAGCTCACAAATGGACTCACAAACAAAAGTCATTCAACAAATAGCCATCCTCAAGCAAGGAATAGTACTACTAGCACAAAACAAGGGGTTGTGTGACACTGTGCCCTTGCAATTCACATTAATAAGTATCTTAAGGCAAAAGACGAATTATGGAAATTCAAATATTTCACCATGAAAAAGTATAATCTTCAAAAAAAAAAAAAATCCCCTAAAAGAAACCAAAATGCTTCAAGATATCATAACTCTATAACTAATCTCAAGTTTCAACACAATCCAAAATATAACACAATTACAATAAGATAATATCTTTGAGACTTGTATGGAGTTGTCAGTTTGGAAGAATACTTAAATCATCTCTAGTACAGTTTTTATAAAAAAACATACCCAATTATTTATGATGATGCTTTTGCAAACAAATGACAAGCTTATCAACAACAAATTCGTCCCTTCTGCAAAGAAGATTGACAAGGAGGCCCAGAGAAGGGAGTAATTATATCCATCACAAGATGATGTATTCCTAGTTTTGGTTGGAACGATTGGGGCCATGCTCATGCATAACACGTGTTATGAGAAATAGTTGTGTTTACGGTGGAGGAGGCCATTTCTCATTGCTTGTGACTCGATTCTTAAGGTGACAACCAGATGTGAACTCGTTCATTGAAAACCTCCAGCATCTTACACCTCCACCCACAACTTGATATTTGTAGTCCTTGAAAAGGTCCTCAACACCTTACACATCTTCAACTGCAACTTGATACCATCATCATTGCCATAATCCCCGTCATTGCAAACAACTCTCCTGACTATGGAGAAATCTGCAAACTCTCGATTAAGTAAGACCAGGACAAGTCAAAGAAAAGCTTCCGGATCACGACTGAAGGACCTTCAGGAAGAAAGAAAAACACTGCAAGGGAAGAACTTGAATGAGGAAGCATAAAAATTAGAAGTATGAACGGCAGTGACAGTCTCTACTTGTTCAAGGACCATCAACCCTGTTATTAAAACCACCTGACAAAATTCTAGCAGAAATTCTAGCAGATCTCCCTATGGTCACATAATTCACAAACAATATGCTCACAATGCCCCTGCTGAGATATGTTCAAACAAAAGAATATAGCACGGTTTTTCCTTGTGTGAGGAGTAGAATTAGTTTAGTTTTTCTCCAGTACAAAGTGATGGGGATTTAGCTGGGACTGTATGCTGGAAGAAAGAACTGCTATAAGAATTGAAAAGAAACCGATGAAAGATATTACCTCCTTGTCTCAACATTTGTATGTCCTCTGCACATTGGAAAAAACAGAAGGAGAACGAACGCCTCCCAAATCTGAAATGGTCATGAGTGGATTATCTATCAAGATCCAGTTCTTCTGAAAACTCCCAGCAGTCTATACTTCTAACTTAAAAAAATTACAATAAGAAAGGAGTCAAACATGTGTTCATTCATGGCAGCCTCAATGACCTTGGAACTAAAAGGTATAGTGACCATGTAGGCATATCTGACTAAAAAAGCCTCTTGGGTCCTCTGGCCATCTCTCTGTTCTCATCCCATTTCCCCCTCTCTGTTGCTGCTATAGCCACCAGTATGTGGCAATTTGACATCACAGATGGAATCCTGCTCAAATTCCAGGCTAAAACTCAGCTTTTCATATCCTCCATAATAAAGCCAGGATGCATAACTGTTCCATCACCCACAGCAGCTGCACCCTCTTGGTGAAAAGGGTCCAAGCACACATGACTCCACATCTCAGGTGACTCAAATGAAGCTTTCCAACCAGATGAATCCAGGCCAAGCCAATGCTTGCCAGTGATGGTGATGAAAGGGAGTTCGTCATGAATGATGGCACTTCAAGAGTCATTAAATGTGAGGCAGTTGGGAATAAGAGGTGGATTGAATCAGGGAGCCACAAGTGCAGCCATTTGCCCCAACTAGCAAAAGTGATGGGGATCACCCACATTCTCCAGGGGGTTCAAACACGACCACTGTAAAACGTACTGGGAGACCTTCCCCGAGAGTGCAAAGTCTTCATATCATAAGATGGTGTGAATGTTAGCACTCGATCATCCTCACCATCATCTGAGCGCCACCGCACTCCTCTGCCCTCTTCTTCCATACCTAGAACCCTGGCCGCCGTGACCACCAACACAACATACACATTAGCTTTCACCAGTGACTACATCTAATACAGTAGGGTGCTTCCATCAACCCTATGTGACAAACAACTCATAACCATCACCCCCTGCTGCAGAAGGAAAGCAACTGATCTAGCCTTAATCCCAGACCTAGATAGCCCCTAGCACCATGAACTTCTAGTTCACACCTTCTTGAAGCCTTGGAGGAAAGTACAGTGCCATTTGGTGGATGGCTGTCCAGGCCATTGTTTTCTGAAGAACCTTTACTGCGATATGCCTCTATGTCAGGTGATCTGGTGCGCAACCATGACCGATCTGAAGGAGGCCGCTTTCCATTGGTTGCCCAGTTGTGCCTATCTGCCATCACCATATCTGTTTCATCATCCTCTTCCAAACCTAACCTGGATTTATGTGAGCCATTCTGTGCTGTCAATGGTGACCCTTTGCCTCCGATACCACTCAGTTTTGATTTCCCACGTGTCAATTTCCCCTGCCCAGCACCCCAGGAGGAAGGGCCAGCAGGTAAGTCCAGTCCATCAATGCTGCATGCTTCCTCCAATTCCACAATCGAACCACTGGAGTCTCTTGCGATATCAGGCTCATAGAGTAATCGGCGACGTTGCACTGGGCTAGCTATTGGACTGTCATACTCAAAGGCTCTGGTGGGTTCACTGGCCATTGGCAAACTTGAGTGTGGAAAAATAGGTGACTGAATCTGCTGAAGACCATGTAGGATGGATGGTTTCTGAGGCTCTGTCCAGGCTGACGTGGATGGAAGGTTGATATCTCTGGATTGTGTGGGCTTTCTGCCCATACTTCCATCAGTAGGAACAAAAAGGGGTGATGCCAGAGAAAGAGTGTTCCTGGTTTTGTCCACATTTCTTATTTCAGGCTGTGGTTCTTGCACCTTGGTAAGTGCGCTGTTCTGTGCCTGCTGACGTTGCACAGCAGGGAGCAACTCCATGCACTTCTCCTGAATCATGTCCATCATTTCCACCTCACTCTTACACATCACAGCAGACACCACACAAACTAGACAGCCAAGCAGCATTGGAATTGAGTACTACACAGGGGATATATCTGCTTAAAAGAACTAAGGTGCTGCATGCCATCCTGGCCAAAGACTTTGTGTGTCTACAGAGAGCAACCTTCAAGGTCAGAGAGCTGAGGGGAAAGAAGCAAGGATGCCTTTCACATTGAAAATAAGGACAACGGTTTGCTTACAATGATTCGAGTCCTCTTGTTGCATGCATTACGAACATGAGCAACTTTGGCATGCTCAGTACAGTGACCCATCCAGCGTTGCTCAAAGTCAGACAACATTCTGTGCACCATATGTGCATCCAGATAGCGACACCGCTGCATAATTAACCACCCACATCACACCTCTGTTAGGAAGCCTGCCTTTTTAAGACCTCATCTAAGTCTGCAGTAACAGAGGCTTCTAACATTGTTCAGTGCATACCTGCACATAGAAAACAACCAAGAGATTGCCTGCAGGAGAGGATGGATCTTGGGTGGCATACTCCAGGAGACACTTCCTCACAAACATTTCCTCCTCAATTTGCCAAGGAAGCACTACCATGCGATCAAGCAAGCCCATGTCTGCACAGTATCTGCAAACTTCTGACACCAACACTTGCATCTCCACTGCCCAGTCACCACCCTGATGTTTTACAGTGTCACAATGAGTTCGTTGATACATGTAGCCTTCAGAGAGCAGATCAGAGTGCAGCCAGACTCGCAGAGTTGTGAGAGCCTCAGGTAGTGGCACTGCCCCACTTGCCTGCCCATCTCGTGCACTAGCACGCAATACTGCAAGTGCTGCCTCTGGTCTATCCCTTTCAAGTAGAACCTTGACCACCTTAGGATGTATGCCATGGGTGGCAACCTCTGGCAGCAGAAGGATTGCCTCCTATCCACCAGTACCACAGAGAAGTATACACAGTTAGAGACAAGCCCTGAACTGAGCAGTGATTTCCATGGTGTTGCCAATTAAAAGAGACCATCTCTCATAAGAATTGAGAACTTTCAATTTAAAAGGAACCTCAATAAAATTGAGACATGAAGTGATAACAAGGGTATAGAGATTCCAAATCCAGCAAAATGCCAGTGAAGAGGAAGAAGAGGGAAACCAACTGGAAAAAAAATGCAACAAAAGCTTTGTATTCAAAAGGTCACCACCCAGGATTATGAAGCCCTTGAAATAATAATTTTAAAGATCCTGAAGGCAGAAACACCAAACAGAAACCAAGAAGAAAGAGGAAGACAAAGAACCAAACAAGGAAACAGGAAGAAACAACACGGAGATGCTCAGTACACCAAGAAACACTGATACCTATGATATCACATAGGAAATAACAAAATCAAACTTTGAAGGTAATAGTTGTGTCAGTTCCAGCAAAACCAAAATGAACAAAACTAGAACAAGTGTAGTCATAACCTTGTGAGTGTTATCCACGAGGTATCACACCATCACCCTCATCATGAATGGCAGTGGTTAGCTACCATTACTCCCTACTGACTTTGTCAGCTCCTGAGCATAGGTATCATCTATAAGCATATCATAATCCATTCAAAATTTCCTGAAACCAACTTTGCAAAAACCTGCATCCTGATGTTATGTCCCATTTCCAGAAGCAACAGGAACACTCAGTCATGATATTTGGCTAGCACTCAAAAGACATAGGTAGATAAAGGAGACGCATCATCCTGCCACAAATTCATGCATGTCTCCAGCTTGTAAGTACAGTGAAGATGTAAGGTCAAGGATGGAAACAAACCTCAAGTGCATGCTCACTGCAGTCATCCAGAAGGTAGAAGACAAGAGATTCAAGCATGAAATGCCTTGGTATACTGAATGTACGCACATAATCGTCCACAATTGATCTCCAATTCATGTGTGAGAGAGTCCAGTGACGGTCAAATAAGTAGTAAAGAAACTGATTACAAATTAAGGACTTTGCACATCAGAACTTACTGACACCATTCTCAGAAACCACATGACATCAGACCATAGCAGAAACATCCTCCAAACTCTCAATATCCAGATTGACCCTGCCAAAGTACAGATGTTAAGGATACAATTGCTTTCTTGGCAAGAATAAGATCTGAGCTCCCTTCAAGAAACAATTTGTCAACTGCAGCACGCACACTCTTGGGCGGATAGAGCACACCAGATTGCCCTGAAACTGCATCCTGCATGTATTTTAAAGATGGAGAAGTTTGTACAAGTCCTGTTTCTTGTAACCAGCCTGGCTCCAGAAAATCTTCATTGTTTCCAGCTTCACCAGCACCATCTCTGCCCATTCCAAGGTTAGTCAATGCATCCTCAATAAACATGGATCCCTCATGGCCTGACTCAAACTGGACTGTGGTTTGCAGGCCCTCTGTCCAAGCCCTCTTTCGTGCTGCATTCCTCCTCTCTTCAACTGCTGTGAGCCACTGCCCAACACTGGTGAAGCGCGGTGACAAACTTTCCAAGAATTGATGCCGTGCACACCAAGCCATCACCTCAGCATGCTGCACTCACCAAGTACAAAGATCTTGAAATCACATCACAAGCTATGAGATCAATGTACTCTCAGAGGCCAACATAGGGGCTCATGCAGAAAATGTAGTGAAATCCACTTTGAAGAAGGTTGAAACATCACATAGACTGATTCAAGTATGCTGCAGTGAAGACCATGCAACTTGGGAAGTCAGGGAGAGATAGACACTGCACACTGTACCTGCACAACCTTGCGCATGAACTCCATAAGCTGCTGCAGCTCTGACAAAGTATGAGAATAAGAATGTTGCAAAAGTGGCGCTTCAAGCACCTCCAGAACCTGTATGATTCCTTCCAGTTTCCTCCTACTTCGGTCTATAACATCAGCTTTATCATGCATCTGGTTTGAAGCAAGGCCATCTGTGTCCTCATCATATTAAGGGAACGCATTGTTTTGCCCCACAAAACTAAGAATAATATGCTCTTGGGTTCATTTGCAGCTTGTAATCCACTCCAGACAAAAAGTAGCTCCACCTTCAAAGCCAAGACCATCTCTACAAAGACATTTTGACACCTAAGAGAAGCTGTACAAAGAACAAGGTATCTAAGCATTTTTCAACCTAACATCCACAATCAAACATTCCTCAATTCACATAGACAATGGCTGTCCTCAATGCACAAGACAAAATCACAGAAGCATATAGTGATACACACAAACCTCGACATGGAATAGGAGGATACATATGCGGCCCAGGCCTGAAGATATACTGAGACCAGTGTGCTTACACCATTCCTTCACCACGCTCCCATCAAGCAGCATAGACACAAGCGCACTGCTAGATATGGCCCCTTCATCCATGCAAACATCTGTCACATCTGTACAGTGTGAAGTCAAGGGTTTCATCTTCCTCATGTCTCACAACTTCCTCAACAGAACATATCCACAATAGTTGTTGCTCACAACTACCATTGTAGTCTTTTGTAGTCTTGGGAGCAAGAGTGAGAATGAAAGCAAGAACCAAGCTCTGCCAAGCTCCAATAAACAAAATCCAAAGGAAAGAGAAAGCAAGCAGGGGAGGGGGAGTCCAAAAGACTAGTTTCAGGTTTCTGCAAAAGAGAACAAGGGTTTTTGAGGATACAATGGCAAACCAAGGCCACAAGATTGTTGTCCAAAGCCACATCAAAGAAGGCTCGTAGGCGGCGCACATCATCAGGAGGGCTGACTGTCTGGACATCTGCAGGATGATGATGATGATGCTCATCATTATCATCATCATGCTGCTCCACCAAGCCTGCCTCTACACAGAGCTCGTACAGCCGCAGTTGGTCTGGAACAGACTTGTTGCTCACAGGGGTTCGACATATGGGACAGTAATCACATCGCTTGCGACATTCAGCACACAAACATGCATGACCACAGCCTGTGAGCACATGATGCACCGGTCGACCACAGCTACGAAGGTCGCGCGTCGCACGGCATACCTCTACCTTTGCTTCTTCAATCAGCTCTTGCGGGTCCAAAAGTGCCAACCGCTCTAGCACCTGCTCGCGGCGCATCTTCGGAATGTGTCCACTTCTCCCGCCCTATCACTACTACTACGACTACTACTACTACCAGCCCCCACCCGGGTCTTCTTCCTTCCCACGCCTCCTCCTCTTCCCCACGTTTGTTTGTTGCCTCCGTCGCCGTTTGTCTCTCCTTTTGTATACTTTCTTTTTTTGGTTTTTGTGTTGTCTCTTCACCTAAGAAAAAACCAGAGAAAGAAACCAGGTACCTGACTTGCATGTGAGTGAGCGCGCCCTGTCTCTCTTTCTCTCTCTCTCTCGACGATTGATTCTATTGCAAAAGCAAAGCTCTCTGCTTGTTCCTCGTTTCTCGTGTCTTCAAGCATCAGCTCTCTTGCAACTCCAACGCAATGTCTTGTGGCCGTGTTCTTCTTCGCAGGTCCATCTCACGCTCATTTTCAGTCGTCGTCGTCGTAGTCTTCATCATCATCTGCAACTCATCGCACCAGAACACTTCTCGTCTTCCTCCACAACTCGCGAACAGTGACGACGAAAGGGTTTGGGTTTCTGGCTTCCCGGAGGTTAGGGTTTTGCGCGCTTTAGGGTTTAGAGGTACCGCGGAAACAGCAACAGTCGTGTAGCACCACTCACGCACCGCCAGAAGTTCGTTCTCTCTCGCGACTTTCGTAAGCAGTCTCTCCAATCCCTGAGCTCGCTCCTCTCTCTCTCTCTCTCTCTCTCTCTCTCTCTCTCTCTCTCGTCTTATCGACATATCTGTATATGTGTGTCGAGACTGTGAGCTTGTGACCATGGAGTTTGAGGCAGTGAAAGGGACGTGCGCACATGATCGAAGATGGTGCGATGCCCCGCTCAGATTGTTTTGTTCTTGCGATTTTTTGGTGGTGTTGTTGACGTCTCAGAGTAGACAACGATTTTTGAATCTTCGCCGAGAATCAAAGCTAGTAGTAGTAGGAGCTATGTATGGGCTTGCTTGCTGTTGTTTTGTGGTCAGCTTGGTTTTCGGCCTTAAGGACCCCCGGGAGATGCACGATTGGATGTTACAGTAGTTGGAGCGTGCTTTCTGTGGTTTTGTGGACAGGTTGCAAGGGTTTTTCCGTCTTAAGGCGCCCGGGGAGATGCATGCTTAGATGTTCAACTACGAAGGAGTCTTCCAAAGGATCCAAATCACGAAGTTATGTCTTTGTCGAGGACAGGACAAGCTCGTTTCGCAAGTTTCCACTTCCGCTGAAGAGGAACTTAGTTGCCTGATTTAGGCTTGAAATGGATTTGCCAGCAGCAGAACAACCAGAACAATTCCTTCTCGTTCATCTCAAAGGGTCCGAGTGTATGGTCAGGGAGGAGAGGGAGACACAATGTCCAGATCGGGGAATCCTTCCTCAAAGCTAAGGCATCTATCTGATGGTAAGTCCCTTATGTTCCTTCTCTTCAATGGTGGTGATTAGCATTGTACAGCAAGTGATTGCTTTCGTTTTCTGAGCATGACAAGCTTCGACATGCTCTGTTCTGCCAAAGAATTGGTAAGAATTGGTGTTTTCCATGCACTTTCATGCTTAAGTGGTCCATTTGTCTTTGAAAGAGCATTAGCATCAAGTGCATAGAGTTATCTTGTTTTCTGTCTTCTCATCCTCAGTGTGAGTTGGATGTTGGAGTCTTTTGCAATGCCTTTCTGCAGATGTGCTGAGTGTCTTTTCTGCCATTGTTTTTGTACAGACCTTCGAGTAGTCATGAGCTGATAAGAAAAAGAGTGTGTAGGTATGCAAGAGAAAACTCAGCACAGCTGTACAAAAGAATTGTGAAGATACCAACATCCAACTGCCACAAAGAATGAGAAGAAGAAAAAACACAACATAAGAAGCAACCAGAGAATCTGAAGAAAGGGCTGCTAAAATTGTTTGCAAGTGTGCCTCATCCATGTATTTTTCTGTACCTCTGCTTGTGTCACAACTATTTTCATGCAGCGAAATCAGCAGTGGAAAACACATTGTATAGAATCTTTCCATCTGTAGTTTTTTCTGTAGTCCTCTAGAAAATTAATGGGATGTGGTAGAATGATCTTATGGAAGACTGTTGGTTACAGTGGATATCTGGACACACAGACAACAGTGTCTTTGTCTCACAACAGGTTGTTTGGTAGGAGGTGGGCTAGCGAGTGCTGCAACTGCTCAGTCAGCAGATTCAACAACAACGGCTACTAGGCTAGAAGCATCTGAAGTTTGCTAGTTTGCACCTTAAAAATGAGAATTCATGCATTTGTTCTTCTGGTCTTTCTTCAGTGGTTTTGGCTTGTCACTGCTATTCATGTCGAAGGTGATTGTGACATTTTCTGAGTGACGCTCATAAGGTTATGACTGCAATCATTATTGTGTTAGCTTCAAAGTGTTGTTGTCAAGTATTCTCTGCAATTTCATAGAGATCCCACAGTAGTCCTTAGTTCCCTGGCTATCCTTTTCAAAGTGCCTGAGACTTTGGTCATGGTTGAACCATGGTAATTCTTTCTGGGATGGATGCAAAAATAATTCATCACAGCAATATGGTGGCTGTTCAGATTCTTAGAGGCCTCCATACAATGGAGATTGACTAATAGTAGTCTGCTTCATTCCCTTTGTTTCCTCCCTATGCATTATGGTTATGTCAGGTGGAAATATTCAATAAATATGATGGTGGACTATATTTTAAACTTTTTTTGGGGTACTCTATAGTGGTGGTTGTATGGAATTACCATGAATTCTAGTGGGTGTGTAAGGAGCAGGTTTTGTGATAGGTCAATGGTGAGGGATGTAAAGTACCTGCTTCAGGATGTGTTCAACAAAGATATCTCAAAGAATTCTTGCAACATTCTTGATGTCAGCAAGGCATGGCTCTGAGCTCAGAACTGTCCTATACATTTTAATTGTAGATTTTCTGCACATTGAACATTCTTTCCTGTTTACCAGGTTTTTATAGTTATTGTAGCATACTCAAGACACCTCACTAAGCACTTTGCAGGGTGATCAAAGAAAACTGACCAACTTATAGATACTCCTTCCTTGTGATCACCTGTGCAGTTTGGGAGCATGCACAATTTAGAACATGAGTGAAAGATGACCTAGGAAAACTGAAAGCAAAGTGGAGAATAAAAAAAGCAGTCTTCAAGAGCAACTTGCCCACCAAACAAGGGTGGGAAGTTCAACCACAACAGAATTGGCACATCACCTGGTGAATCAGGTTTTTGCTGCTGATACTTGAGAAACTGCTGAAAGGCATCCCAAACAATACCATAAATTCAAAGACTTAAACTTAATGGAGTCATCAGGTCCATGATTCTTTCTCAGGATGAGTATGCGCTGCTGTTTGGCTATTGATCATGGAAGAGAGTTAGCATCGTCAGTGGCGTGGAAGTAATTGTATTATGCACAGATTGTAGTGAAATAGGAGGCACAGAATGAACATTGTTTCTATTTCTTCTTGGAAAGCTTGGATTGTTCTATGGTGGAGAAATTGTAAGTGCGTTTTAAGTTACAGTACCTGGCTGGAGACTCATGCTGATGGTCCTCCCTCAAAATATCCACAAATTGTTTTGCCTGGGTTTGCCAGTGACCCCATGACTTCCACATCATAGCTTACCATTGCATTAACATACAATCTAAATGATAATCAACTGATTGTGGTCTTTGTTCTTCCCTGCTGTCCTTTACTGCGTGTATTATCTATCATGTTGTGTCTTTCAGTTTTTTTAATCTCCTTGTGTTATTTGTTGGTAGACAGTAACATGGCTGAGTTTCCTGTTGCTTCCAGATTTGTAGCAGAAACTTGGTACACAGGTCAGTGTTTTCACTAACCTTTACCCACTGTAGGGAGCTGATGAAGTCAGGGTGAAGTTGTGATAGAGACATCACTATCATACGTGCTACCATTGATGGTCCCTGAACAGCTGTGAGACTGGCACTGTTGTTCATACTGGTTTAGTGTTCATTTTGTTTTTTGATCATTTTTGGTTTTTGTTTCTTGGTCCTTTGTTCTCTGTTTTGTCTTTGCTTCTTTTGAATTCTCTGTGGCTTGTTGAAGTGTTAACCTCGCTTTGATTTTTCTTAATCGTGAGAATGGTGATTTCTCAATTCTTATGAGAGATATATGCTTTTGTTACTCAACCAAAATTTCTTGAAATTTGAGAAATGCTAGGGGTTGCAAATGATGGTCCACTATGTCTTAGAGTATGTATGTCAAAGTGAAATTCAAGACTTCAATTGTGCTTCACATTAGTGCTTAAAGAAGGCAAAGAGGCCTCAACCAGTACTCTCTATGTATGACTCTCTATGCCTTCACCGTAGATGCTCGCTTGTGCAGGGACAAGCTCATTCCAGCTCACACGCTTGAATCAGGATACTCCTGAGTTTTTTATGTTTTATTTATGTCTTTTGATGGCTAGCAGACATCATGATTGAGTCTTCTTGATGCTTTGGAAAGATTGGCAGGAACTTAGGTTGTAGATTTTGTAGAATGGTCTGCCTGAAACTTTGGGTAGATTTATATGTACTTATTTAAATCCACCATGATGAGCTGATGAAGTCAGTGAGTTGTCATTGCAGCTAAACATTCCTATTTTCTGGTGCAAGTGATAGACAGTTCATGTGGGAATGGCATAAATTAGTTGTGGTGGAGGTAATGGTCTGACACTTTGTGAGTGGATCCTGTACATTTTGACTGCCCTCTTTGTTGTGTTGTGTTCAGATTGCAAAATTGTGATTGTGAAAGTTTCTCTGCAATTTGATAAATATGGACAACAGTGATCACAAAATAGGTAGCTATAAGGTTCATAGTTTGTATAAGATGCATCCTAGTACTACTCCAAACCTTTATTTAAAGTTGCTTTTGAACACCTAACAATACTTTTCACTTCAAGGGCAGTTTAAACAAGAGCCAAAGTGTCTCTTTCTCCAATGTCTCCAATTCTAACATCTAAGTTAAAAATGCAGAAAACTGGCAGCCTTGAGAGAAAAGACATCAGACTATGTGTTGCCTTTGACATGAGAATCAACAATAGATGTGTCACGTTGAGCTTTGGCATTCAAAATTTCCTTTGGCCTAGGGAGGCGCTTGAAAAGCTGAAGACAAAGTGCTGGGTTAGTAAGGGTATTATATTGAGTGAGAAACCCACAATGCAGGAGTCTTGATTGTTGTAACCCCTTGCATTGCTTGTTTCACCTCAAACAAAATCACAATCAATTTGTTCAACTCTGCAGTGATTGAAAATTAGAGATTGTCTAGCCAATGGATTAGGTTGCCCTTATAGTACACACCAATTTCATCTCACATAGTTACATAATGATTTGGCAAACCCTGAAAGCTAAATTGTAAATGTCACAACCCTCAAATTCAAACTTAATTAAAATAGCAAAAGTACTAATGTCATTATTCTACAACCTTCATTAGTAATGAGTTGAAAATATGGGTTGTCAAATCGTTGAACATGGGTCACACATCTTAACAGGTCTTTGAGGAACACCTTTGAGGAACACGAGCAAGTTTGGTTAAAATGGATGAAGCTATGGTGAAAAACAATTTTTTTTAAAATTGTGCAATGTCAAGTATTATGAACATAAGACAAAACTGGGTGTGTGGCATCATGTGCAAACTAATGCATCGATGTCTAAATGCGACCATTAGAGAATGGAGTATTTTTCTCCAACAAATTAAGGATCCAAATGTGAACCTTTCACATTAGGAATCTGAACTCCATGGCAATTACAATGCTTATTGAAATATGGACAAAGTGGAACAATTTTTAGGACCACAGCCTTTGGGTCTAATGATTTGAAATTTCACTTGTTTATTTTAGTCGTGTTTGACAAATGCAAAAATGATATGCCCATTGCTTGAATTACCACGTCTTGTCAAAAAAAAACTACCTTATTTCATAATCAACCATTTTATAGGTATTAGCATTCCATATTATGCCCAAATGCAAAGGAAATTGTTTCCTTGTTGATGATGCCCCCAAGAATGTCAAAATTTCGTACTTTGACATTTTATAATTTTTGATATTCTATTAAAGGGCAAAAGAAACATTCATTTACATAGCTAATTAGTTTTTTTTTCTACTAAAACAATTCAAAGTAGTTCAAACTCTTAGATTCACCAATTTTTAATATATGTAATTGATGATTCTTGTGTGTGGGCAAATGTGAGGACACAATATCCCAATATTTTCAAGTGTGTTACATGTATTGAAAAATTGAAAAAAGTTTTTTTTTTCCAAAAACTTGAAAACATTTTTTCTAGCATCCTCACAACATTGTGCTTATATGATCACCAAAAAAATGGACAATACCTTTGATTAATTTTCTTAATTTTTTTACATCATTACAACTTGATATCTAGTTAATAATTCAATTTTCTTTCAATGTCTTTGGTTCAATGTGGTGATGTAATATAAGAAATGGCATGTGCTAATACCAATGATAATTTGTTTGTAAAGTAATTACAATGTGAAAGGTTTTTCATGTCAAAGATATTAAATTAGTAAATTTAAATTCAATAAAATGACCTTGTACATTTAATCATTTTGAAAGCATGTTTTAGGATAACCTACTTAATAATCATTTAAGTCATCTTGAAAGCATAAATAAGCACTAAACAAAATGTTAGGTAAGCCTTAAGTAGGTTCAAATAAACATTAAATAAACCATAGATAAATCTATGTAAATCAAAATAAATTACACATGCTTTAAATATATTTAAATAAACATAAATAAATATCCTTAAACTTTAAGATAACTTAGTTTATCTAGCTTATTATATAGAATGATATTCATTCATTGTACTTGGGGCTATAGAAAAATAGGCCATACTTTGCATTTAGTGAATTTAATTACAAAGTTGCATAGTCTCTCCTTTTACATGTCGAGCCAAACATAGCTAAAGATCAAAATTTGTGTATTCAAATGTATATATCTATTAAGATCAATGAATGAAGAGGAAATGGAAAATGGAGTTCAGATGGGAATGCTCCTAGGTATGGAGTGAATGTAGTTAGGGTTGTAGTATTATGATGGTCATAGGATTAATAATCACTATGAAAAAAAAAGGTGTTTTGCAATTGGCCTTACAACTCAAATTTTTGAATTGCATAGGACATTTACAACTCATTGTATTTATACGCTTTGAATGCTAATGGACAAGTTACATGAATTGCAGAGATGCAATTCACCATATATATGGTGCAATTCATTGTAACTATGTTAAAACAATTCATTTTCAATTATTATACAATTCCATTATAACATACAATTCCATGGTGTCATGTTGACATTATTAATCATCATCCATCTATTAAAATTTGACATCTGGCATTATGAAGATTTTTGGACATAAAAATTATTTTCTTTTCGAGATATTGATCTTCATCATCCATTATGATTGTTACTGATGGTTTAAAATTGGGACATGTGGCACAATTGAAAATTATCACATGGCTTATAAATTTTATTTTGGAAAAATAATATATAAATATTTATTTTAGTAGTTAGGTAGGTCATACATAACCATAGGTAGGTAGGTTGGTAGGTCTTAAGACCTACATATTTATGTATCTACCTAAGATTTACATATTGACCTACCTACACAAGTAGGTAGAAAAATAGGACTTGCTTATTTATTTAGGTAGATAAATAAGTAGGAAGCACAAGATTAAATGAACTAAATAATAACCATGAAATTTTATTTTTTAATTTTATGTTTTGCCTTTAGGTCAAACTTTTTAAAGTTCATCCCAAAATGACACATGTATTTTAATGTGATAATTTTTTAAAAAAAACCTTCTTTCTATAGTTTGTAACATGGGATTTAAAGACAAAACAATATGGGTTAAATTTTTAGTTATTAAATCAGTTGCAATTGAGCTACAACTATAACATTTAAACATTTAAGGCAGGCTAGATCCAAGGGGAGGGTCCATTGTTTTTGGTGTTTAAACAAAACTTGAACCCCTCCTATTGGTGCATTTAACACACTAAAAATCATAAAAAAGACATAGAATTGAAAAGGTTACAGCCCCCCAAAATAGAAGGGGTCAAAAGTTCCAAAAAACAAACCACCAAAATGCTACAAAGGTTGGTTCCTAAACACCAACACCCAATTTTTTTTTTGGTATGTTGTTCTATTTCTATTATAGTTCAAATATGATTTGTAAAACTTTAGGTGGTGTTCCTATAACACTTTAATTTGTTTAAGATGAATAAGAAATAAAAAATTTGTGAGGTTTGAAAGTAGAAGGGGTCCAAAGAAAAAAAAGGATAAAAATCCCATAATGGGTGGTGGAAATGTGGACATGTGGCATGATCACATGTATGTACATTATACACTAGTTGTAACATAGTTGTTGTTTTAATGACACATTTACAACAATTTTAAAGTAGTTGTCACATGCAACTACAATGTAACTCTTAAAAAAATCAAACATGGTTAACTACATATGCATGTATGATGTGTATAAATTATTGTATAGAAGACCCATTTTCACATCACTTGCAACTATAATATAATTAATTAATTTTTTGGCATGGCAATTTATTTATTAATACACCATATTTCTAAGGGGATAATTATATATTAGTTGTAATACTCAAAGGATAGTTGCACAATAGTTGTGTATGAGTCTTTTTTGAGTTTTAGTTGTAAGGTAGTGTGATTTCAACATACATGATTTCTCATGGTGAATGAACATAATTCATAAGGTGTACAATCTTCATGCAAAAAATATAAGAAATTTTTATTGCCAACATTTTTGGGCCGCATTATGACATTGTGAATATGAAGGTTTGTTATTGGTGTCTCTTATGGAGGCAAACTTGGTAGTGATTGAAGGAATTGTACAACAAGGACAACTATGCTATATTGAACAATGTTGAATGTGCAATTTTAACCTTTAAGGTAGGAAATCAATGAAAGGATTTCATCAAAAAAACACATAGAACAAAACCAAATAGTTGAATGGTAAGAGAGTTTTGAAACGAGGTGGGCTATTCATCATTGCATGGCTTTCTTCTCCACCTTTTTCCATACATCTTGTGGACAATAGTAGTACTAGTGTATTCATTGCACACCATCCTTTGGTCCATGAGTCCAATGGGAAATCTTCAATTTCACATCAAATGTTTAATAAGATGTCATGGATGAACTTTTGTAAATAGAAAAAGTAGATGAGTAAATAAATATATGTCCTATGAAAATCATCTTTAGGGTTTTACTTTTTTATGTCTTTTTGCATGGGGATGTGACTATCAACTTTTGGTTGTTTGTTCATGAAATTAAGGATGATGGCAACTAGCATGAAGAATGCCACTATTTTGATGAACCTTCTATATTTGGTTTGTTATTGAGTTCTATGTGCTATTAGATAAGATTTGTGTGAAAGCTTTGTGTGGAGGTGTGATTGAGGATGGAAATAAGGAGTGTTGATGGAGGATTTAAGTGGGGAAGTTCTGGGTTGAACTTGAGAAAAGCTAAGTGCATATATCTTTAGGTTTATGTGTGTGTTTTTTGTCTTTGTTATACATGAAATATCTAAATTTTCTTATTTTGTTGCATAAGAAATAATGAGCTAGGAATTGTACATCAAAATGTAAGTGTTAATTCATTTGGTGTATTCTTTGACCCAAGACTAGAGAAGGGAAGCGATGATAATGTCTAGAATTCACCATTTGACAGGTCCCACATTTGAGCACTTGGGGATGGGCTTTATGTTCTTGGGTGGACTATGAAAAAAAGAAACTACAATATGTTGAGTTTGGGTGGAATTCATGTCGTCAAAGGAGGAGATAACAAGGTTCTGATGCTCTAGTTTTGTGCTTGCTCGATAATGGGATGATACCTATCAATAAATGATAGATGTGAATAAGAGTTTGATCCATTTTCTTTGGTCATTGACTTCGAGGTGTATCAAGATATCTATTAACTGGTAGGATATGGTGATTTTGTTTGTGTTGGTGTGAGACATATTACTGAAAACCATGTTCTTGTGACCTCTTGAATAAAAAGATGAAACATTGTTGTGTTGATCATTCATAGTTTATGTAATGAGATTGCTATAAGTTGTTTATTGGCTCCCTCCTTTTTTGGTTACATGGTTTCTTTTGGGGGACAGATGTAGTTGAGTCTTCACACTTTGAAAATGATGGCTTCTATTCCAAGGGTATCTATAGTTCAACCCTACCGAGAACTATCCAAATAGGTATTAGCCACTTTGAATCAATAATAACCTTGTGGCCATGTATGTACTATTTACATGGCCATGGGTATTTAATTATTTATGAATGCACCATATACAATTATTTTCAAAATTGTACTTCTTGTGGAAAATGGCATAGTTAGATACCAATGTAAGGTATAAGTTTAATTGGGTTTCAATTATTTTTGGATGCGTTGCATAAGTTGTTCTAAAATTAACCTTATTGTGGCCAATAGTTATTGATATAGGGTATAAGATAATTAGTTTTTAAAAATTGATATGTAACCAAGGGGTTTTTTTTTGGGGTGCAAGGTGTAAGATAATGTGCTTTTCAAAGCCTTTATTCACCCACAAGTATATATTTATCGATGCAAGGTATAAGATAAAAAATAGCCCTTACATGGAATAGGGACATGCATTTGGACTCTAGGTTTACGATAAATGGTTTTATTTATACAACAAAATTCATAACAAAAATTGTTATAATGTAATTCCACTATTTAAGGTGGAGTCTATAAGAAAATGGCAAAAGAGGGGACAAAGAAAAGGAGAAATTCATATTTAAAAAAAAATTCACCATTACTATGTTTACTAAGTGATTTGTTTCATTTTACTTTCTACAAAATATGTATTGTTTTTGAACTACTATTCTAAACCTTATGTTCAATAATTCTTCTTGAAAATGTACAACATTTCATGTTACACTTTCAAATTAAGAAAAAGTGATATAAATATAGATAATATTGCATACTTGTAATGTATTATTTATATATTAATGTCAACATTAATTATAATATTTGTCGAAATGTGGAAAATTTCAAAAAATTAGTTTTTTCAAAGAACAAAAAGTTTTGTGAAGGAAAATAGTGAATCGGTTTGGAATAATATTCAAGAATATTCTATTCTATTTTTCCGACATGGAATCTTAATAATTAATTAATTAATTAATTATTCAACAGACCATTCTTCAAGCTGCCCTTGTACTACAAATATAGTCTTGTATTATTTTTATATTATTGTTTTCTTTGGTGACCATCTATCCCACCATGGAACATTGATGGAAAGCGTTCATTATTAATAGAAAAATAATTATCAAGATTTTCCAAAACATAGGGGAAAAGCCTATATTAGTAGAATGTAGAATAAAAATCCCACCTAAATATCGAAGAATTATTTAACTGCAATAAAATTGAAAATAATTTGCATTTTTAGCCCATGAATCAAATCATCTTCTGAGTCCTGGGGTTCCACGGTTCAGCCTTTTAAAAAAAAAATTTGCTGGCTACTGAAAATAATTAAAAGTGCCAAAATTGAGTGTTTTTTGAGATTTTCAATAACGAGAAATTGCCATAAATACAACAGAAGTGGCCAGAGTCCTATACATGGTTCAAGTAGGAAGCCAAAAATATTGAAGGATGTTTTGCTTTCATATTTAGCTTGTAGCCAAATTTGGCTAAATCTTCCTATGAATGCATGATGATCGCCACTTTGGGCACATCACAAAATTCACCAAAAAGAAGAAGAATTGGTACAACCAAAACCCACCATTACATTTGGATGATAGAATTTGCATGAGGATGGGATTTGGATGACAAGGGGCATATGGATGATAAAATGAAATGTCGTCCATCCTGCAGGCCAGTCCCGCGGACGGGGTGCGTGCCTGCTTCCTTGAGCTTCTGTTCTTCAGAGTGTTCTTCGTTTGCTGTCCTGACGCTTCCGTTGCTTCGCTCCCGCGCACCATGGCTGGTTGCAGCAACAATTCCAGATATGCCAGCACCTCCTCCGGCCCTTACGACTCTCTCACGTGGTCAGCAGCGCCGCGAATTGTATGTAATTCTCCTCACCTTCCCTGGTTTTGTTTTTTCCTTCAATCAGTCAGTCAGTCAATCATTCAATCTTGTGGTTCGTTCTTGTGCGCGCGCGCATATATTGCCATTGCCGTGTTGCCTGA
>Ga0116231_10000776_pt1 | contig 60041 bp, 40 predicted proteins | sample S1TSphgellanicum_2_FD_89695 | JGI IMG/M metagenome (GOLD analysis project Ga0116231, IMG submission 89695) | Host-associated microbial communities from peat moss isolated from Minnesota, USA - S1T2_Fd - Sphagnum magellanicum MG | ecosystem: Host-associated > Plants > Peat moss > Unclassified...
AATTGGAGATAAGGCACACTAGCAAGGGAGGGTTTGGGTTTATAAGGTCTCTTATAAGGTTTATAGGGTCCCTCAACCTTGGGATGAATGGATGAATGAGTGGATGGATGCCTCCTTCCTCCATATTTTAGCCGAGCTTTTATTTTAGCTCCAACTTAGTGGGTGTTCCAAGTTTGAAGTATCCTTACGACCACTTGAAATGTGCCACACTTGAAAACCGTCTGTGCCTTGCATGCAAGGGTTACCACTAGTTTTAATGTAAAGCTGCAGTCCTCAAAACCACTAAGAACCGGTCAAATAAACTTCTTCAAACTGCCGGTTCTTCTCTGGTTATTTCATGAAAACCGCCCATTCTTCGAAGTTTCTTGAAAAAACCAAAAACTTCAAGTTCTTTGCTATTGAAACAATTTCAAACAACCAGAACTGGAGATGTTTAAAATTATGTTTAGCGTCCCGCGGGCTCTTCACTTGTGTTGCTGGATGTACTCACTACTGCAGGTATAAACATTTTTGAGCCACGTGCATTTAATCCTGAGTTTCAATGTTTTGTACCCAAATTTAACCAAATTTCATTACTTTTTACAGATAACAGTGCTTAGAGGGTGAAAGAGGGGTTGAGGGATGATAAAAGGGCCCAACACAGGGTCAAACTAGGGTCACTTTATGGATAACTTTAATGTATAAAGGGACTTTTTTTTTTTTTTTGGTTTCCTTTTTTAATTTTGTGATTTTCAAAATTTGGCAAAAAATTTCAAATTTTTAACAATTCTATTTTCGAAATTACAAAAAATTTGCCAATTTTTTTTTTAAAAAACTGATCAGTATATGTAATAGAATCAGACAAACATGTAGGAAGCACTTTAAAAGTATGACATATAATTTTTAAAACAACACATAGGTAAATCTTATTTTGCAAACACTTGTTGGAACATATTTTCAAAGTTGCCAACATTAATGTCCAAAGAGATTTCTCCAAAGCCATTCATATGTTTCAAACTGCTTTTATTTTTTATGACACAAAAAGTTCCCAATGACATCTCTTGTGAAGTTTGCACCTAAACCCTAAACCCTTTTAAACAAGCTCTGATATGGTCACTCCATGACTCCATTGTATGTAAACAAAGCTTTTCAGTCCAACAATAAGAATAATAATATCTAGTGAAGGGGGTTTTTATGTAAAGCCTGAGGCAGTGGGCTGGAGGTCTTTCATGTGTAAGGTAAAGCTCCAGCAGACTGTACACTCAGTAGAGCCCTTGGCGGTGGGGTTTACAGGAATTGGGTCATTGCTTGGCTCTGCCTTGCACCAGTTTCAATACCAAGTACATATCTGCCTAGAATTGAAACTTGGAGCCAATAGCAGGACCAGGCCAGTATGGACTTTTAAAAAAGCACCTACTACCAGGACCAAGGTGGTATGGTTGAGAGCTCCTTACAATTCTAGCCTGATTCATTACAGGAGAGAAGAGTACTTGAGTGAAGGAGAATAGTTCCAATTGTTCATATTTGTCATGACACCAAGATTACAAGTGGGAGTACTGTCATGTTTGCAGCTACACCAATGGAAAGTAAACAGGTGCATTTAATAACTATCAATTGAATCTTTATCCAAAGGCTACACATGATTAATGTCATTATCTTATTGCTAATACCAGGTTTTTTGCCTAGGATTTGCACCACAACTATCAAGTAATTGCTTCAGGAATCAAGCAGTTTCAGTGGTGGTTACGTCAGAGTAAACAACATCAAGAGTTGGAATAAACTGGAAAACCCACCACCACCACCCCAATGCCTTCAAAAGCATAAACCAAATATGATCTGATTGTAAAAGGTTCTTATGAGAATAATGTCCTGCAGCTACCCAGACTTCTTGATAAACTTGAAATCAATAAGAAACAGCACATTTCTGTGCAGGACATCTTGACCACCCATGCCATCAAAATATAGTGTCATCCAAAGGATGTCACTGCCTCTACAGGTTGTTTTGCCCAATTTGGGTTCAATTTTCAACCATGGTAGAGTGCAAAAGTGGTTCACCCAAAAATATCCAGAGACCATTACATGCAATGACCAACTCTAATGAGAGTTTCTGTGCTCCCTAGGTTACCTGCCATTGTATGAGTTGCAAACAATGTGAATGATATATGAGTTGCCAAAATGATGTGAATTGTGAGCTGCTCCCTCTCCTGCTCATGCACTGGAAATGAGAAAGTGATAGCTGATAAGTTCATGATACTGTCCATCAAAGGCAAGTTTTTTGTTCACAAATCAGTATGCGTAGGAAAGGTTAGGAACTCACACTGATTTTCACCAGATGTTCGCTTGCCATTAGAAGTTATGGTCTGAAATTTTTAGTGAGTTCACCACTGCACATCACCATGGATGAAGTCAAACCCAAATTCTGCCTAAAAACCTGCAAGGGCAAAATGATATCCAATGTGAGCTTCCATCCTCCACACATGGGTGTGTAATTAGCAGCAGAAGTCCAATTATAGAACCACTGTACTGAAACAAATATGATATTCATTGTTCTACCAACCATCATGGACAAAAGTAGATTGATCAGCAACTTTCCCTTCTACATTCAACAAGTGCAGTCCAACCCTCTTCAAGCAGTGCATGTTTGTAAGCACATGGTGTTTAAATCAGGTGTAGGTTTGCATTTAGGAGTTGGAACCTCTCACAAAACCTGAACCTGAACAAGTTCAACACCTAAACCTTGACTGACATCACCTCCCACCCAAACAGAAAGAAGAGCATGACCACAACCCACCTCAACTTCTACACCAAAAGCATGTTCACATTAACCTGATCAACAAGTCAAGCTACCATCCAACCTAAGTTCTACAGCATACCTCATACCCATCATAGCATTACATAAACAAAATTAATGCATACCAACTGGTTATCCACTGCTAAGTGTGAATGTGAGTACCTTCACAAGATGACCATGTTGGGGATCTTCTACTGTCTCTAAGGTTAGAGTACTGTGTTCAGCTTAGTTGACTGGATGTGATCAATCTTCGCATAGGCACCAGCATACAACCAATCAATCTCCTCAGGTAAGTTCCCCCATAGCATCTAGCATAAGCTCAGATTTCATAGTCCATAGTTTGTAGTTCAGTCAGCTTCTATGTCTGTCAGTCTAGCCTCATGTCTCAAAGATGACCTGCCTCCGTACCAGGTTCTCTCTCTACTTTCTCTCAAGTTACATGTGCTCTAAAAGTCCTCAGCAAGCCTCAGCCCTCTGGGTGCATACATGCCAACAAAACCTAAAGTAGTTAGCAGGCTAGGTGGTTAAAACTCACTGCAACTGTGCAAAAGTTTTGAAAATCCAGGCCTTTCAAGACTGCTTCTCAAGGTATGATTATGGTTGCCTTGACAAGGAATGGAGGGAAGGCAAGCATGAATTTTGTCGCTCATTCTGCTACAAAGTGGAATTTTGCTGGTTTTGAAAAGAAACCAAATATTACCTCTACAGCCTCCTTCATGCTCTGATAACAACGTTCTACTTTGATCACAGCCAGCAATCAACAAACACATTGGCTAGTCTATCTGAACAATCAAAGATGACACATCCTCAATCATGCTGATGTGTTCCAAAAATGGGACTTGGATTCAGAATGGATACTAAGGGTATTGACTGATCTGAAGCCCTGGGATGAGAATAACCATTGTGTGCTTCAGGTACCCCTGACTCGAGACCACTCCAACAAAAACACCAACCAATATGCTAAGCGCAGCTATCACATTGAGTCATGCAAGCACCGGTTCTGCTTTCTCCAGCACCACTGCCTCATGCTCTCCAACCTGTATCACCATGACATCCACTTAGCTCAACTAAGGATTGCTTCATAGTCATTTTCACATAAATCCAGCAAACTTGGCAGTTCAAAGGCTTCAAAGGATTTCTCCAGCACCACTACCTCATGCCAACCAGAACAATTAAACAGATTGTAGATGGCAATTTAAGCGTGTTTCAAACATTTATTTGGACAAAGTGAAGTTTGAATCAAATGTCCTTTCATGTCACTGAACACTTTAGACAATCACAAGCTCATACATAAGCAATTTGGGCGCACAGGTCAGCAATCATATTCCTATCTTCCTGACTTCTTTGCTCATCATAGCCTGTACAGGTTTCAAGACAGGTTGGTTCTGGATCCCATTTAAAACTGAACATTGGAAACAAGTGGAGCCATCCCTCTTACAAATACAATATCACAGAAGAATTTGGTATTTCAGAATCAGGATTTTAAACTGAATGGACTGTACCTTGGCAGATTTAAAAAGCTCATCTAGGACTTCAGACAACGTTGGATGTGCATGAACAGCAAACTTGATATCCTGCACACCAACCATAATGAATATTAGTGCACTGCAACTGAACTTCCAAATGCATTTGCTGCACACAATAACGATAGAAAGTGTCCACAGCAAATAGACCATCTTCCAACAAATTTTCTGGTAACAAGATACAGCCACACATTTACCACCAGTGAGTTTGGTGTTGTCACCTCACAGATGTGATGACAAGCAATTCTCCCCATCTTACAAAGAGCAACATGACAATCAATAGACATTGAAATACTTGAAGATGTTAGATATGGTATTGGTTCTTCCCATTAGCTTCATATAAAAGAGAGACAAAAGGTGGCAAGTACAAACCTTGATAGAGGTGCCCATAGCAATAGCATTTGAGGCTTCATGAATGAGATCTGCTGCATGTAGGCCAAGAATGTGGACTCCCAGGATCTCCCCAGAGTCTGCCCGATATATCAACTACAGGATTTGACCACATTCATAGTCACAGTCATGTGCAAATTCTTTCTCCAAGATCAGCATCAAACCAAAAACCTAGTAGTGAGGACTCACGGCCACCCCACAACTGGTTGTGGGTTCAATTCACTAGTAGGGAATACTAAGATGTTACCCATAAAAGCCCAACCCAGCTAAATGGGGGTCACTGGGTAAACTGGACATCCTAAGTCATCACGAACCTGGGGCTTCTGAGTCCTTGCAGGGATACACATATTGAGTTCTTGTGTTTATGCTGAGCGGCTAAGAAAAACAGAAATTTGATTCATTTGTGCTCATGCATACCTTAGCAAGACCTTCACCCTCATTCTCAGCAAGAGCCTTGGTGTTGGCTTTGAAGCTGGTCTTGGCTACAGACACTTCAAAACCCTCCTCAGCTGCCTTTGCTCTTGCTTGTGGCTGCAACACAAGTTATTTAGTCCACACAATAGCCACATAGGTTTAAAGACAGAAACAAGACTATCAGTAGATGCTTGAGTACCTCTGTGAGGCCAACCATACTGATCTCAGGGTGTGTGAAGCAAGCTGCCGGTATGCTGAGATGGTTCAATACATTGTCTCGCTTCATTATCTGCTCTATGACTGGAAATATCACATCAGTAAAACACATTAGCATCCTGAAAGTTGTTGCAGCTTAGAGGACTTAGAAACAGAAATAGGACCCCCCTGTTCTGTGATACATATTTAACTCCACCACCACTTGACTGGACAGATGCCTCAGAATGATTCCTCAATCAACTTCATGCATGCTGGAAAGGACTTGAATAAGTGATCAACCTGAAATGCCTTGGGCACTTGCTGCATGAGCAAGCATCATCTTGCCATTGGCATCACCAATGCAAAACAAATTAGGCACCTGTACCCAACATTCTCAAAAGACTTACCTGTTAGGTTCCACTTTCTATGGAAGGTCCTCCACTAAAACAGTATCATAACAGGAGGAGGAATGATCATGAGACAAGGACAAGGAAACTAGGGAGGAAAGAAGTCATCATGGCACCAACCCTACAAGTCTACACAAGCATGTGCTACAGGAAGCTCATAGAACAATATAGGCTTCATTATAGCTCACGACTGACCCAGAGGGAGAACACTGTGTGATAACAGTTATCGGAATGTCTGGTTGTTAAACAACACAGAATAGGCTCAAAAGAGGATCATAGCAACCATACCAGATTGCCATCCACATCTAGAACACGCATCCGTTCATCCACAGGAACAAAACCTCTCTGAGTCTCAACCTTGACCTGCAAAGACACAAAAATGCCAAGACAAGAAATAATGCCACTGCCTCCAGAAACACAAATTCAGGAACTGTCCTTAAGATCTTTGTTTGAGAGCACTAGAGCAAAGAATTGAGTAGGTGGGGTGACATACATTCTGAAGCCCCAAGCCCTTTGTGAAAGGAGAACGTCCTGTGGCAATCAAAGCCGCATCCACCTGCATACCAGCACAAATTTGTTCCAGATCTCCTTAACTGTGGCCAAAAGCATCAGCACAACTAGCTGGGAGGAGGGAAAGGAACACTGTACAAGGCCATACATTGGTGATCAAGAAGTGAAAATCAAGAGCTACTGTCACCTAATATCAAAATGCTTAGTGTGACCTATCCTGGCCCAATTTTCCATAGCAAGAGGGTCCAAGGAAGGAGCACAAAGGCACTGTGCTAGACATCTCCTTGGGGGACTCTCTGCAATAGAGGAACCTCCTCCTCAAGTATGACTAAGTGGCCTTATGAATTTTCCTCCAAAAACCCTTCACAATAGCACTCCTTTGCTGCATTTGATCTACCTAGAGGTTAACACTGCAGAAACTCCAGGGCTTTAGTCTGAGCCTCATAATCATAGAGCTGTATGTGTAGGTGTTAAAATGAAGTTGTCATGTGCGTCTGGAAGGCCTCCTGGTGGGTGTGCCCAAGATAGAATAAAAGTTATACAGTGTGTTCTCAGAACCCAGGGATGGCATTTTGGACTGATGGCAATATTCACCCAGGTCCTGCAAAAGTGCCTTTTACGTACTGCAGGATGCCCACTGTTCAAGCTTTGACAAAGATAGTGCCCAAGAACTGACCTCCAGAACTTCCTTAGGCTCTTTGGTTTTTGTGTCAACGAGCTCAATGGTTACTGGCTTTCCATCTCTTGCTGGAGTAATCTGCATACCAAATAGCAAAAAACCCACCAATTGGTCCTCACTTCAAAAGACTGGACCTTCACAACAACCAACCAGAAAGATCAGAGCTGTCAAAGTCCTGACCTCCATGAGGATAGGGCAGTTGGCTTAGCCTGGTCTATGGTTATCCAAATGACAGTGGAAGGTCTTCATCATGGCTGCAAACAAGAATCCAGAACTTGAGCCCACAGGGTATCTCATACCCTTTGGGAAACAAAAAAACAGAGTACACCCTGGCCCAGGAACATAGGCCATACCTTCTTGGCCAAGACACCAACATGATAATCAATTTTTCGGGGCTGGATCAAGATTCTCTGAGCCAGCTTCCCAATTTCAGGGTCAAATCCTGGCATCAAGCCATCAAGAGCCTCTACAAATGTCACCTGCAGAAGAATCCAGTCAGATAGCTGCCACCATCAACCTCCTCAACAACCAGCAACCAAATGAACTGGAAAGATATTAGAGTCAAAGCTATAGGTTAGACTAATATTGATCCTTACCTCACTTCCCAGGGCAGTATATACATCACTGAACTCCAAACCAATGTAACCACTCCCTATGATGGCAATCCAGTCAGGAATCCACTCCAGCTTCAAAGCATGATCACTTGTGAATACTGTCTTTCCTGTAGAAACAATTTTTTCCTCCCAAATTATCTCCAATACAGTAGCAGGTTTGACTTGCTATATTGAAGCTGGTGTTATATGTCAAAGAAGAATGGTTTCTACTTTCTTCCAGTTTTACAGATATAAGAGAGGCAGATTGAAGGTTCTGAATCACCAATATCCTGGATCTATAGGCCAAGTACCCAGGTCTCTTCCCCAGAAATGATATTCAACAGGCATATGGAGAATGAATGTAACATCAGAGGAGTAGATGATATAGAAATTGCATGGTGGGTTCTTGTTGGGAGTTTAGGATTCAAACACTGTCTCTGAGAGTAGTATTTAACCTGTGAGTTTCTCACCAGATAAAGCTGACACTTGATTACAATAGATCTTGGTTGAGCATACAAGATTGACGACTTCAGAGTTTGGTGTCTAAAGTGGGTGAAAGATAGAATACCATCAATCTCAATGCCTGGAGGCACAAAGGGAACAGAACCAGTAGCAATGATGATGTTTCGTGCAGTTATAGTCTTGTCAGGATATCCAACTTTCCCATACTTCACCCGCTGAGGGCCCTGGTACCATGCACCACACACCACCCAGTAATTATGCTTCAGCTTCCTTACTTAAATTAAAGGGACCCAGGAACATCAGCAATAAATCCAGAACAATTGGGGTAAAGTCCAGGAACCACCCACATATATTTCTTCATCATGTCAGAAAGACATCTATGAGATTCCAGAGCAAACTCCACAATGACATGTTGAAGGTAACACAACAATGAGTCCAGTCATAAACTTATGAGTTTTGCTCACAAACTGTCAGACCAATGAACCTTCATCATGAATAGCAGTGACAAGCTGCCATGACCCCCCAATGACTTCATCAGCTCCTGACAGTGCATGTAGATAATTATATCTCTCATAAGAATGGAGAGATCTCCATTCTCACAATTTGTGCAAGTAGATAAGCATATAATCATCCACCCAAGATTTGGGGCACAGATCTATCTTCATCATGATCAGAAAGACCAAAGACAAGCTGAAAACTCACCACAATGCTACCAAAGCCATTTAAGATGTCAACACCAAGACCCTTCATGGAGTTTGTCAGATTGCCACGTATCTTGGTGGCCAGATTGTTTGCATGGTCAGCAACCGCCTGCCTGTTGTAACCAGCAGCTGCAACCTATAAAATACCCACAACAAGATTTAGTGTGTAATTCCATGTAAAAGGCATTGTGCAGCCAAGCCTCTGTGATCTTATTTAATCAAGCACAAGGTGACCAAAAAAAAAAGGCACAGAACACAGTGGTAGGGCTTCATTGACTACAGACTCTAATCCCTTGGCCCAACCTTACTGCTGGACATTAATCATTTTCTGCTTATCATTTTCTTTGTGTCCTTCTAGAAATTCAACCTCAATCCAGACCTTGGAAATCAAACTCACAAAATTTTGCATGGCATAGCCTTTTGCTCATACACCCTCACATCAGGCCTTGTCTGACACAGCAAGGACCTTGAAAGGAACTACATCCAGACAGACAGGGAAAGTTTGCACTCCCATACCACTTTGCCCATAAAGTTGGAAGTACTGACACACAGCACTTTGGGTAAGACTCTCCCTTTCTCAAGAGTGTACAATAGGGTATTTCCACCCCAAGCCAAGTTTGTGGACTATGAAGAGTATCAAGATGTTGGTACTATACTAGGGTTCGCTTATGCAGTGATGCACATGAAAGTTGATAAGTCACAGAGGGAGTACCTGGATGCCCAGCGCTTTGAGGTGGTGCTCATCCTGGAGTTCCCGCATGCGACCACTTACTGCCAACAAAGCCTTGGATGGCACACAGCCTCGATTAACACAAGTCCCTCCCACTACATCTCCTTCTATGATTGCAGTTTTCAAACCCTGCCACAAGCAACTCCTCCCTTAGAAATCAGAGTCATACAGTCTCATTCCCTGTTTAAGAATATTGCAGCTAACTCTCACAAGAGATTCTGCATGATGATTAGGATCTCCCGATGATGTCTTTCCAAAAATGTTTCAACAACTCAGCTACCTAATGTGGAATTCTACTGTTGACTTGACATTTTTGGCGTCAAAAGTTGGTCTTGTATTGGAAACCTAAAACCTAGCCAGCCAGCTCCCACATGTATTGAAATATCTCCATCCATATGTCAAACAATGTTTCCACTTTCTTTCCATTGTCATTTTGGCCATCGGAATCGATCCCTGCAACCTGCATGTTAGGGTTCTTTCACGCACCTCAGAAGCCAAACCGTCCAGCAATGGCTCATTGGAAACCTTGTTTGGCAAGCGAGACTAAATCCATCCACTCGTTTCATGTCACCTCATTCTCACCCGATTATTGCATGTATTTGATTGCAGAAAACTTTCTCTATCAGGTATGATACAGAGTTTGATCCCGTAGAGGATTCCCGCAGACAAAATGGTCTCACGCACAAGGAAGCCATCCGGGGTAAAGAGATTCAAACAAATGAAAAAGACAAATGCACCTGTTCCACGGCATGAAGCGCGGCCCCATGGCCCCCTACGCCCGCGCCAATAATCACCAAATCGTAATCATAAGCCGACGAAACGCCATTGCTAGTACTAGCTTCAACTCTCAAGCACCTATCGTCAACCTGCACATTTTTCCTGGACGACGACCTGGGCACACGTAAAAACCCAACGCTGCTTCTTGATGCCGAGAAACATAGACTCTGCTGCTTTCTGAGCCCGGCATGAGCAATAAGAGATGGCATCTTGTTATAATGAGATGGAAGCCACAACGTCTTCCCTACCCCTACACATCCCTGCGTCAAACACTTGGGCACCAACATTGCGTCCATGATGGCTTCCAAAAATCAAAACACACAAAGACGCAAAAGAGCTGAGGAAAAGCAAGTGTCCCAAGCCCCCCAAAAAACTACAAAAACAAAACGAAAAACGGAGTAAACCCCTCGAAAATGAGCAGGAAAAAAATTCTGCAGATACGCAGCTGAGAGACAGAGGAGAGCGTGGAGAAAAACACGGGGAAGATGGCGAAGAATGACAACAGCAAGCAAAGAAGACACGGGACTTGTGTGTCGCAACGCACAACGACAGCGATGGGCTTCGTCCTCGTTCATGTCGCCGTAGCTCTGCGAAGCTAAGCCATATTGTATCGGGTATTTCCCGGGTATAAATTCTGTCACATGCTCCCCGGTTCTATCGACTGAGTCCTCTCGCCCAGTTGGGCTGGCGTGGAATCTGGAATCAGAGGGTTAGGTTTTGGTTTGTAATATACCCTCCTCCGGTTCTTAAACGTCTTCCGGTTCTCATCAGTGCCGGACGGGTATATACTGTATACCAGTGATTTTTCCCGACAAATTCTGTCCTTTTTCCAACCAAAAAACCTTGGACAAATTTTCGGAAATGTTTGTTTATCCAAAATTCGTCTAATTTTTTTTTTTGGGGAAAATAACGTGAATTTTTTTATATCACAAAATGGAAAAAAAAACCTGGTATTATTTATTTTAATTTTTTTATTATTATTTTTTTTCAATGGCTGTTTTGAGAAAGCTGAGGACATCTGATGCCCACATTCAAGCCAGTGGTTTTTTTTCCTTCAATTTTGTGATTTAGCTAAAGTGGTGAGTAGGTGTATCCATGAAAAGATTTGGCCAAATTTGGCTGTATGTGAGATATCAAACTAACAATTCAAATATTCTTCTATTATTTGGCTACTTACTATGAACTAATTTAAACATCTGCCAATGTTTATCAAAAAAAATTCAAAATCTAACAATAAAGTGTAAACCAATATTGGTTGGGTATAAGTTTTTTTTTAAAATAAACTTTTGAACCAGTTATGACAAAAAAAAACTTAAGAACTTAGACCTTGTTTTCCATTCATTTTTTGATTAAGTTTTTTTTTATGCTAGTGTAGGTTATCATTTTTTTTTTAAAAAAAAATCTGACTAGTTCTCTCAAATTTGATAACAATTGGTTATCCTTGGCCAGTTTTCACAAACCAGTTATCATTATTTTTTTGTGAAAATAGTAAAATTTTAATTTGAACTTAAGTATTTTCTTTTTAAACATTGACAAGGTGCCAACAATTGTCATTTTACACATTTAAAGTTCAGAAACTTCATCTCTTTCAAAATCACCTTCAAATTGTTCGAACTATTTTTTTAGATTTCCATCCATTTCAATAAATTTTACTAAATTAAATGGAGATTTACATCCCCTATTCTAAGGTCGGTTGACAATTTTTTTATTGATAAAAATTAGCTTTTCTAGATTTTCAGTTTGCAACTTACATCTCCTAAGATTAGTAAATATTCCTACTAACAAAAATATTCTTTTTGTTTCAATTTGTGATTTAACAATGCTTAGGACCTACCATGCAAGGAAACCAACAAATCGAAAACATTGTTTCATATTATCCCACCATTGAAAAAGACATTTGATGTCTTCAACATCTACTTGGTAACGTTTAAAAATCAGCAACTCCATGCTCATAAGTTCCATTGTTGGTTGTATTAGCAATTTGCTCCAAAATATCTAAATTGAAATCATGATGAAAAACATCTTGATCAAAAAAACTTCTAACAAAAGGATGCAAATATTCATAACATTTTACCAACATAGGATATAGAGACCTTATCACATTCTTACACACTAGTAATCGATGGTTTCTTCCAACAAATGAATATATAAAAACTTTTTAAACTTGGGATCTAACATTAGGAAACCATGTTGTGTGTTTTCTTTTTTTCATATTGCCTTCAGAATGAAAGGAAAGAATCTAATACACCACAAATCTCCTTTCTAATGTTAGAACCTAGCAAGACCATATTCATCTTCTATTAAGGTTTCAAAACAAGGTAGAAGTTTATTCTTTTTTTTCAATTCTAAACTCAAATAAATTGTAAAGTGTAATGCATCACTAAGCAATCAATGTCCATAGTATTGATTTAAAACAAAGGTAGTGACAATGGGAGAAAACCAATTCACAATAATTCAAAAAATATGCATTTTAGAAGGGGTGGCACTTGTCTAGTAACCTTCACAATAGTTTGTTTGTTGTAATAAAGTACAATAATTGTTCAAAATTGTAACATTTTTTGAAATATTATTATTTTATTAACAAACTTGAGTGCAAATGGGATATCATGAACCACACCCGCCCCCTTGGGTGGTTGCTTATTGGGTGTTTATTTTGGAAAAATTTTGGAATATTTTGAATAATTTTTTTTAAATTTAATACTTAAAATTTTCATCATATTATTATGATATGGTTCACATAAAAAATTTGCTAAAAGTATGTTGTCAAAAAAATTCAAGTCCATTTACAAATCCTTTTACTATTTCAAAACATTGGTTACAATGTTTTCAAAATGTTTTTAAATATTTTTTATTCATTAGATTGATTTCAAAGTTTTAGAATATATATATTAATACATTGAAAATAACATTATATGAAAGAAATTCCATTTGGAGTTTTTTTTTTTTTTTTTAAAATGTTAGATACACAAAACCAAACATTGGTTATAAATGTTTATGTACACATTAGTGTAACTACACCCACTTGCAAAATAATATTGAAAAATTAGTAATAGAACTCAATTATACAATATCAAAAAGTCAAGTTCAAATTTTAAAAAATCATCTAAAATTAAATAATAATAACTTATTTTCACTAGTGTGTTTAAATTTTTTGGGCATAAACCAACTTCAACATAAACTTTCTCGCACTCTTGCCTACCCTTCCCAAAGTTTTTGGACCAAATGATGCACTTTTGCAAATTTGCTTATGTTGACTTAATATAGGTATATTTCATGTTTCTACACATTTTTCATTTATTATGCGATATTGACATGCCTTAGAAAAAGCATGACCAAAACAACTTCCCTATAAACTATCCTCCAAACCAAGAAATTCACAACCTACAATTGATTTTAATGCATTGGTCATTGCATTGAAGTTAAAGCCTTCATCTTTGACATAAACAATAATTATTTTCCTTAAATTATATTTCTCCAACAAATTTGTTAAACTTCAAACCAAGGCCTACCCTATAATTGTTATAGCTTCAAATAGTCCAATAGTGACATGTTTCATTGGGTAATCAAATGTTAATGACTAATGCAAATATATCATAGGCCCTTTTGGATATCCAAAGATCAAAATTAATAGTTGTAGAATGATGTTGGAAAGAACATAAAGTTGTTTTGTTTTTTCCATTAACCTTAGTAATATGTCTTATGAAAATTGTTTTCTAGAAGGAAAATCAACTCTTGGACATAGATGCAAAACCAAACGTTTCAACCACATATTGTCAACAAATTTCGGTGTTAAATTATTTTTCACAACAAAAAAACCAAGATCTTCCAAAATCTACTTTTGTTGCACATCATCCTTTTTAAAGGGCTTTTTTGTAGCAAAAAAATTGGAGATAGAATTTCCAAACAAATTTGACCTCTTTTTTAATGATTGCCTTTCCTATTTTCCTTTCAACAAATTGTTACTTCCTCTTCAAATATTTTGGCAACTAGACCATGATTTGCATTCACATGTTTTTTTAAAGATGTTATTCTGTTTGTTTTAAACTATGAAATTAAACCTCTTTTAGCTTGTGTTCTTGGATTTCATGGCATTAATTGGATTTTTATGATAAAATATACAACACATTACTTATGGATTCTCAAAATCCACATCTATATTATCATTTACACAATAAAATGCCCAACATAACAAAAAAATTCCATGAGGTTTCCAAAATTTTCTTTGAACATGTAATTTTTTTATGTTATTATGCATTATGTTTTATTCATTTTGACCTTCTAGATTTATGTTTATTTCAATCCGCACAATTGGATTCTCTTCAAGTGTTTCATCCATTATACCATTCATATAAATTTCAGATGTTTCATTTGCTCTGAATTTATTTCATTTTCAGAAAATTGATCCATTAACAACTTTCACAAGACTATTATCATATAGGATGGAGAGAACAAAAACAACTTCTATTCTACCAAACAATATAAAAACAAATCAAACAATATTATCAAAAATGGAAGCAAAAGAAAAAACATTTATAAATAATTACAAATAAAAGTAAAAATCATTTACAAATAAAAAGATTAAAGTAAGAAGTTTGGGGTTGAAGGTTGGTTATGGTATATTTTTTTTTAATTTTTTGATTAACTGTCTAATTACAAAAATTTCCAAAGTTTTGCAACACACAAACAAACTTACTTGAACAAAAATTTGAAAAATGAAAACCACCAAAAAAAATAATTTTTAACTTGGAAAAAAAAAATGAAAAAAAAAACTTAGCAAACCTACTATGGAGCTTAGCAATTGAATACTCCACGTTCCCCAAACTGCACAAACAATAAAGGGAAAAGGGAAGTACTAGCTTCAACTCAAGAACCAAAATGAGCAACAAGTAATAATAAGTGATGAAAGTGAGTGACAAATAATATTAGCAAAGGGGGGTAGGCAATTGGTACTTAAGAATAGATCAACAATGAAGCAACAAATGGTGTAAGCAAGCAACAATAATGAATGACAAGTAGTAGAGAACAACAAATAACACCATGCAATGAACAATAATAGGAAACGAACAACAACAAACAATGAACAACAATAGGCGATGAAAAGCAACAAGCAACGAGGAACAACAAATGGCAAGGAGTAGAAAATGACAATAGCGAATGAAAAGGAACAACAATCGATGAATAGCAAATGTGGTGAAAACAAACTCAAAAGTGAGCAATGAAAGTAACAAGCAACGAAAAAAACACACAATGAATAACAAGCGTGGTGAAAGCAAACAACAAACAACACGCATAACAAAAATAAACTACTAATAGCAACAAATGGCGAAAGCAAACAACAAACAACAACAAACTAGAAAAAATGGGACCACCTAGGATGGGTGGTTTTTTTTTATCCTTGGAAGGTAGAGCATAAAACATCATTACAAATGCAATGCCACCCATAACCCTAAACCTAAACCTTTTTTTTTAAAAAAAAATTACATGTGCATGGTATTTGTATTTTAATTTATAAATTGGTTTATACTAATCAATGTTGATATACTTTTATAGTTGAAATGTTGTTGCAATCATGAAGTTTGGGTCTTAAGTAATGTTCATCACCTTCATTTTTGTTAAAGTTTATTAGCATTTTAGACTCATCTTCATAATAATACTTTAAACAAGCTCATGCATATTGTATTACTTGAGGTAAGATTATTTTTTTCATTTTCCAAGATTCATCATTATCCTTACCAATACTATCCTAATTATGTAAATTGTTATTGTTATGATGGTTTTGTTAGAACAAAGTTTATACATGACCTAAAATTGTAAAAAATTAAAGTGAGAAGATTCAAAAAATCAAATGTAAATTCCCATGTTCAACGTGCATATTGATCTAAGTGGGCTATCAAGAGAAACATTTTATTGATTTTTCCCTTAAAGTTCATGTATGTCCAAGTATGAGAAAGACCTTCAACATTTAGAATAATTAATATTTTTCTTATGAAATATTTTGTAACAATCATCTTTCATCTTGAAAACATGACTATTTATCCTTTTATAATATTGATTGTTTAATTGCTCAAATGCAAGCAAAACTTCTCGATGGGTGGTGGAAGTTTTAGATAATCTTTATGATTCATGGCAAGCCATTTGTAAAAAAATGACCATTGATATAAGGTTTAATCTCATTTTGTTGACATAGTCAAATGGTGAAAATGGCATCATTGTCCAAATTGGGTTTATGTTTTCATTTTTATTTTGAATTCAAAATTTTTTAAAAAATTTGTCACAAATTCTTTATTTTTTCAAAAGCAATTGCCAAAATATTAAAGAAAAAATGTTTTTGGGCCAAATTTTTCATTATATTTTGACAATGTTTATGGTGTTGGACCTTGATGTACCCTCTTGTTTTTTATGTTATACAATTTGGGTTTTTTTTTTTCCAAACTCATTGCCAATTCATGCTAAATATTTTTTGGGTTTATCATTAATGATGAGCTATATACATTAGGATATTGGATAAATCAATATATTTAATGAGAGATAGTCCTTAAATAATCACATTTGGAGTTTCAATTTTTGTGATTATTCAATGGAAACTTTTTTGTGCTAAAAAAATATTGTTTGAGATATTTTTGTTAAACTATTGCAAAATATTTATAGAAAAAAATGTTTTGTACCTCTTTTGCAAAGTGCATGATGCCTTGGAAAAGTGGTTAGCCATGGGGATAACAAATATCCAAATGTGACCATCATTGTATTCACATTATTGGAATATATAAAGTATGGAAAGAGCCTTAAGGATCATTAGCAAAGGCCATCCAATAAACACAAATGTCCCTAACCAAGGGGTCCTTTAGTAACCGTAATTACATGGATGAACTTCATTCCATCAAAGTTTAATTTTCATCTATGTTTTTCTTTCCATATTCATACATTCATCCATTGAAAAATCACAACTAAATTTTGTAAATACTCATCCATGGAATTGGGATAATTATAATGCTAAAAACTTGTGGAGTTAGCAACTTGGGAATGCAAGCATGCCAATGTGAAAGGTTCTGATTCATAACAAGAAGAATAATATCTCTCCAAAACAACAATACATTTTACAACGAACATCCTTTTCATGTTTTATTTTTATGGAAACACAATGGGTTTTTTCAATATTTTTTTTCATTTCTCTCAATAAGTATTCTGATTTTCTTGCAAGGAAGAACATTTGGAGATGGTTTTAATTGGAAGGATACACATTTGTATGTAACACCATTTTATTTCTCCCAAGACTTTTTAATAAAGAAAAATAGTTTAAAGAATAAATTTATATGAAACCTTTGAAAATCACATGTATGTGTTTGTGTTGAGATTGAACTGAGATTTTGAGGTTTTAAGATTAGATATTTGTAAATTTAAAAACAACATGTTCTTTTTACTGCAATCATGAGCTTGTTGTTAACAAATAAAATCATTACTTTTAATTGTGAGATTCTTAAATTAACATTAAATAATCTTCGATTAATCCAAAGTTTTTTGCATGTTGTTATAGAAAAATATGATTTTGACACAAGCAAAGGATTTTTGTGAAAAAAATGGCCCTAATTCGCCCTTTCTTGAGAAAAAGCCATTGTAGTAGATTTCTACATGAAGTTCCAGCAGGTGGCCAAAATATAAAAGGATTCTTATGTTTTTCTATTTTCATGTATGATCAATAGCCAAATTTGGCTAAATATTCTATTGGATGATCACTGGTTTGGCTGCATCACAAAATTGAGAAAGAAAAAGAAATTGGTGATAATTGCTTATTACTATTGGAATCAAAAGGTGATACTATAATATTTGGGCCAGTTCCATATGAATTAAATTATTTATTAGTTTTTCAAAAAAAATTGATAAACACCTTGTAACCAACTATTTGGAAAATTTCTAGAACAAATTACACATATTGTTGTATTTCCGTGTGTTTCTTCCTCCTGAATTCAATGAGTCTTGTTTTCGAAGTATTTCCATAAAGAAAGTGGTTCTCTAACACAGCACATTAGAGAGTTGGTAGTTTGATGACAGAGTAATAATGAGATGTCATCACTCTAAAAGTAAAACTTCTTAACCCCCTTGTACTTCATGAGAGTACAATTCGCATCGATTTTTAGTTAATTAATACTGAATCTGTATTGATTTGTTAATTAATATCGCAATCTTTAGCAAATTATAAAAGTAATTAAAAATGGATGTCAAATTGAATTTTCAAAAATTAAATGTATATTCGACAATGGATTGTTAAACTGGCCAAAAGTAAGATGTTGAAGCTCTTGGAGCAAGGCTATTTTTTTCAATTTTGTGATATGGAAAATCTGGCGTTTTTTCCCAATAAATTAGTAAAAGCGGTCAAATTTACACTAGAAAAACAAAATCCAAAATTACCCAATTTTTTTGTCAAAAATGTATATATATATATAAATGCAGGTTTAGAGTAAAGGTTGTCCTTTTTCCCAAACAAGACAAAAAGATAAATAACACGGCCATAAACACATCCATGGGCTGACCTGATGACGTGTCTCTTTCTGATTGAACATTCGATCTTCAAACTACCTGGATTTCAGGCTACATGTGCACAAAAAAGTGACTAAAAGTGCAATGTATCTCCGACTGTGTATAGACGAAAAGTGATCTGCATCCACCTACTGAGCATGTTATGGATGTAAAATGTCAGTGGTTATGTCCGGTAACTGGAGAGAGGGCATTTGTATCATTTGGAAACGTTCTATATTGAGAGGTTTTCAAGCTCCTTATTGGCCCTCCCCCTCATCTCTCACAATGCATAACCTCTGGCTCTTCTTTTTCTTTTGCCCTTTTGCATACATCATTCCAGCACAGATTCGTTATGGATTTTTGTCCATGGAGAGAGGGTTATATGTTTTTTTAGTCCATCTACAAGAAGGTTATGAAACTTTTCCTCGACCAGCATGAAGGTTATGGGCTCACTTCCAAACCTCTACACAGAAGGTTATGAAGGTTATGTCTGGCAACATGTTCCCATTCACTGGTTACTTTGTCCATAATCTACCGTTTCAGATGTTCTTGACCATGTGACACTCATGTGATTGGTCCTCCAATTAACCCAACATAACCTTTGACATGATTTTCTGTTCCATTCTTACCAACTTTCTTACCTTCCCACTGCATAACCCTTGTGCACGTCATCCTCGTGTGAATGGATGAAACAGTAAATCATCCAAACAGACATTGTCTATTGAATTCGATTCTGTCTGGGGTGTGGAATTGGCTTGTTAGAGAGTGCATGGCAGTCTCTTTTTTACTCACAAAGTTTCACCAAAAAATGAAATAAAAAATAATGAATTTGAAGATGAAGTGATTTTGAAGGGTTTCAATCACCAGAAGGAAGAGGGGGGGGGGCGAAAGTCATCAGATTTTGAATCTGGTTTTCAATGTGCAGTCATAAATATAGAAGGTTGATTATGGATTTGTACTTATTTATAGCCAAATTTGGCAAAATCTTCTTAGGGATGGTTGCCATTTTTTCTTTTTCTTTTTTATGGATGATTGCCACTTAAGCTACATAAAAATAAAATTTTAAAACATTAGTGCCTGCAGTGACTAAGACTCGCTTTACACTAGGAGTCAAACCCAACATTCAACTCAAATCAAGCATTCCTATTGGTGCAAAAGTGCTTGACAACTAGGAGTCAAGGGCTAAAATAGAAAAAATATTTTCAATCTGCCCCAAGTTACTAATAAATACTGAACTTTATGGCCTTGTATTGGCAAGGCTGAAAAAAGGATACCATCTAATTTGGGAAGCCAATTTGCAACCCTTGGGGCCAATGTTCCAGCATTTACTGGCTTTGCCTGGGTAGGTAAGGATATTGTGATTAGATTCATTATAGAATATAGTAGCTTCAGGAATTTTAGCCCTTAAGTAATAGGTCTAATTTTATGTGAGGACTTTTGAAAGATGATATTTTGGCTTGTGTTGAAGCTTCAGATTAGTTATAATCTTGAAGGATTTTGGTTCCTTTTAGAGGATTTTTTGAAGATTATATCTTTGCACGGTGAAAATTTTGAATTTCCATAATTCTTCTTTTGCTGTAAGATACTTTTTCATGTAAATGGCAAGGCCATTGTGTCAGTTTGGCCAGTTTAATGTCTTCGATGTCTTCCATGTGGGACACACCCCTGTTAATATCCTGACATCAATGTTGTAGCATTTCTTAGTAACTTGGGGCCAAACAATAAGCCAAAAATGCTCAAAGTTGGCCTCAAGTTTTTTCAGCCCTGACACCTAATGTAAAGTGGGCATAAGATGGAGGTCGGCTATTTGCAGGGGTGCGAAGCACATGCACATGCAATCATGTGATAATGAATGATCTAGATCTGTAAAAACGCACTCTGATTTCTTTTGTGTAATTAGAGGGCACCCTGTGACCAAACGGCAAGTCACCACACTAGTGTGAACATAACACGTCTTTAAGGTTTAGTTTTGTTTTACTGTTTTCATTAGCCGTCACCTTTTTGCATTCTTGTAGTGGGAATTTTTCCATCACTATTGTAAGGAATGCGTGGGTAGGCTATTCTGTTTGTTTATGTGTTATGGAATACAGGAATCACGTAACGCAATGGATGCTGTAGGAGTGTCGCAACCCCACTTTGAAGGAAGTGTGAGGTCGCCATTCACACTCCCGAAAATGGGATTTGGGAGTCCTCCGAGACTCCCAAAAACTCAGAACGTGATTGCAGGGGTTAAAACACCTTGCATTGAAATGTTCTTTATACCGTTGGAAAGGTCTTAAAGTGTAGATGTCCAAAATGGCCTCACATGAGCCATTTGGACATCTACAGCATGAGTTATGGTCGAAAGAAAGGTCGGGAGTCAAACTAGCAATTTGATTCCCGACCACTAAAAGTCAGGAATTGACCCGACCCCGGTGTGTGCAGGTAAAGTGCAACACACCGTTGGAAAGCTCTCAAGGATAACTACAAGTTTGCTTTAGACCTTGTCCCAATCGGAGGTCAAAGCGAGAAGTTATGAACGCCCAAAGTCCCAAAAGTCCAAACCGAGATAGTTTTGGGACTCCACTTTGGGAGTCTCAGGAAAAAATGCCATTCAGATGCAAGTGCAACGGAAAGTCATAGAAAATACTATATGGGGGAAGGTGGTGGCTTTCCCCGAATCTGGGCCGTGATGAGTCAAGTGAGTACAAAGTTTGCATGTGGTTTGTCCTAACATCAAGGGTGCTTCAAAATGTGAACTAACCAACTTGTTGGTTGGTTTTGGATGCAGGACCGAATAATTAAGTAGTTTGTCCCTCTTCCTAGTCTAATACCGAAGCTTTCAGCACGCCCCTCTTACCCCCTTTAGTGTTGGAAGCTGGAACGTGCCCCGAGTCCCTCGCATTTTCGCAACTTGAGTGACTTAGCCCCAACTTGGGGCTAAATAGGGACTTGGGAGCGTGTCCAGGAGGGATCTACATTGAAGATGGTGTTGGTGGAAGGGACAGCATAAACAAGCATAAAAGGGAGTATGAGGGAAAAAAAAGGAGGCCGATAGGTGTTTGGGTTGGTGGTTGTTATTTTTTGACTACTTGGCTAGTTGTTGAAATTCTCCGATGCGCCAGTAACTTAGTTAAGTAGTTGTTAATGTCATTGTAAGAATATATATGAAGGGTTGATGCCAAGGAATGATGAAGAATTGAGGGGTCCGAACCATAAAACTAAGGGGGCATATTGAAGAAAGTGAACATCTTGGAATGGGGAGTTTGTGTTGCAATACCTTGCATATGTGTTGTAGGCAGTTGTCTAAGTGAGTACCAAAAACCTCAAGGGGTATCCTTAAGGTGGACATAATGAGTATACAAAGTAAGAATGAAGAAAGGACTTGAAAGAAGAAATTCGTCGTTCATTCTTGCACAATAGTCTGTCCCATTAAGTGGCTCTAGGCGAACATGGTATCTACTGTTCAAAATCAGGTGATTTAAAATGCATTTAAATTCAAGAGTCTCCAGGTCTTAAGTTTTCAAACAAGAAGAATGGAAGCATGTTGCATTGTTGCATTTAGTGGGGAATGGGTTAGCGGCTCAATGGATCAAGTGAACCTTGAGAGTCTAACCTCAAAGGCCATACCTCGATAGATTCTTGATTTTTGATGATATGCATTGGAGCTAGGTAGCTAATAGTTTCTGGCCATTCAAGTGGATGTAAGGTGTAAATTCCAGATTTTGTAATAGTTTTACCAATTTGTGTATGCATAAGCTAGTTCTGTTGAAAATCAGTGAATGTAAGCAGGAGTTTTCTGTGACATGAGAGTGTGAAAAAAGGTTAGGAGATGTTATTTGCTGTAGGATATTAGAAAATCCAATGATGCTGAGGCCCATTGTATGTGGTTAGGTCTGTTGTTTTATCTTCCACTTTCTTTTGGTATCAAAGTTTGTTCTGTTCGGTGACAATGTGGGAATTCCATCCCAATTGAACATAAAGATGATTACGACAATATGTCATCATCCAATGAGCATGAGATTGACTTGAATGACGTTACATAGGAAACCCATGAGTAACAATTAGTTGTCAAGTTTGATTATCCAAGAATATAGGATTAACCCCAAGTAGGAGCTTTGATTCTATGAATATTGGGGTTTGGTATAGTAGTTATTATGGGCGTTAATCTTGATGAAGCTCGAGTTGGAGATGTTGTAGTGGAAATAACACATAATGGTTTCTGTACCCGTGCTCAAGTTTGGATGAGGATTAGGGATGGAGTAGGGGTTGGGAATCAACCTCCGAGTTACAGAGGCAATACCACTATACTTCATACCTTGCGTAGAATTTCAATTTCCATTCCTGAAAGACATAATAAGACACCTAGGATAGGAGACATTTGGATTCCTCGACTTTGTATCTCACCTAACCATTTTGTTAAGCTTTACATACATGGTGTGGAAGATCTATTCCAGATTGGAAACCAAGTTGTTAGGGTGGAACACTTGGGTTCAAGATCTCGTATCTTGAGTTGGAGGATATCTAGTGGCAATTGATGGATCACCATTTAATGGGGCTAAATGAATTTAACCAATGTGAGCAAATTTAGTTGCCATTTGGTGAAAACCCATCTTTTTGTTTTCTTTTTCCTTCCCCACCATTTGGGTTTTTATTTCCATTAATTTCTAGTTTTTCACCCCCCTTGTTTTGTTTGTTTTCTTGTTTCTTTCATCCCCATTCCCCTTTAGTTTTTTTTCTTTTTTTTTCGTACACCATCAGCTTTTATTCTTTCTTCTTTCATCCTTCTCTTGTTTTAAAAATTATTCTTTGGTTACTAACTCCCTTTTCGTTTTGTTTTCCTTTTTCTTTCGTTTTTGCCTTGTGTTTTTTCCCTTCTTTTTCTTTCCCACCCTCCAATTTTCCCTTTTTTTCTTGTCCTTTCTTTTCTCCCTTTCCCTAGTCTTGCCAATATTTTCCCCTTGTTCTTATTATCTTATTTATTATATTTTCCCACTATTCTTTTTCTTCTTTTTTCCCTTCCCCTTATTCTTGATGCATTTTCATGCCCTTCCCTCCGATGCCTTTTTGGGTGACCAAAAAAATTCGATTGCCATTGGACACTAGGGGTGTATCAAATGATGACCGAAATTCTTCAATCGCCTAAGAGGTAATGTGTTGGATGATTTTTTTTCTTCCCAAAATGATAGCATATGCCCCCACCCCTTTTGGTCGCCATTTGACGATGAAGGTATGTCGAATGATGACTAAAATTTTTCGATCACCATAAAGGGGGGGAGGGGGTGCGTGTAATATCATTGTTGAATAAAACATCATCCCCCACATGCCCTCTTAGGTGACCAAAAAATTTTAGTTGTTACTATCCAATGGCAACCAAATTTTTTTAGTCGCCAAGAAAGGGGGGTGTGTCACATGGTTTTGGAAAGGCTTTGTCGAGGGCTTTCCAAAACCATTGACATGCTCCCCTTCTATGGCGATTGAAAATTTTTGATCGCCCCTCTTTGTGGGACGACTAAATTTTTTTGGGTTACTATAGGGTGCCTCCACTTATAGTATAACCTAGGAGTAGAACCTAGGAGTAAATTACAAAAGCAATAAGCCCATCCCATGTACATTTCATTCTTCTATGTCATTCCATTATCATAAAGCATGAAAAGAAAATTTCATGTGAATCTTAAAGGCATGTTACCGAGCTGAACTTTTCTTCTTCCAAACTTTGGTAGAACATTTTGAAAAATGGGTTTGTGTTCGTGTGACACCCAACCAGTATCCATCGGGTATAATAAGAAAAAATGAAAAAAATTGCCAATGCCCTTGAAAGGGGGCACTCAATGTACAAGCTCCTTTCAAAGTTTATTTGTTTGTTTCAAAGTTTGAACCCCGTGCCTAATGCACATGTGTGTGTGTATTTGACGGTACATATTACAAAATTACAATTACAAACTACATTTCCAAAACCTCTTTATATACGACATTCCACATGTATCCATCGGGACCTTGGCCGCTGAAAATCTTGATGTTTGCACTACTTTTGACCCGTGAGATAACAACATATAGTTGATGGAAAGTTTGGAGAGTTTGGTTCATTGCAATAACATTGTGAGAGATCCTTGTTCAATAGCACCTAATAACAGATGCTCTAGAAATTAAGCAGCAAAGCTTTTGACGTGCTCCTAAGTCCCTTGTTGAACCCACTTGAGGGTCCAACTATGTAGAGTTGCGAAAAGTTGGGACTTGGGGGCCGCTCTCGACTTCCAACACTAAAAGGGGGTAGAGGGGCGTGATAGAAGTCCTGGGATTAAACTAGGAAGAGGGACTAGATTATCAAGCTTGAATCTGCATCCAAAACCAACCACAAGAAGGTTAGTTAGCATTCAGGAACACCCTTGGGTGTTGGGACAAACCACAGGCACTTTGACACACAAGACTCACCACGGCTTGGACTCGGGGGAAGCCACCACCTTCCCCCATATAGTATTCTCTGCGTCTCACCGCGGAGGCTACATTCAAATGGCTCTTTTTCCCGGGACTCCCAAGGAGGAGTCTCGAAATTATCCCGAGTTGAAGTCCCGGGACTTTGGACGCTCATAATTTCTCACCCCAAACTTGGATCGGGACGAGGTCTAAACCAAAGTTGTAGCTCTCCTCGAGATCTTTCCAACGCCATGTCGCACTCCTTCAGGCGATGTTGGGAAGAGGTCGATTCCCGACTTTTTATGGTCAGGAGTCAAATTGGCAGTTTGACTCCCGACCCTTCTTTTGCTCATAACTTGGGCTACAGATGTCCAAATGGCACATACGAGGTCATTTTGGGCATCTACATTTCAAGACCTTTCCATTCATATAAAGAACACTTCAATGTGAGGTGTTTTGACTCTTGAATTCGAGCTCTGAATTTTTGGGAGTCCTGGCGGACTCCAACTTCCCACTTTTGGGAATGTTAGTTTCATCCTCACACTTATCCCAAAGTGGGGTTGCGACACTTCACAACTCAAATTACAGGGATGGTGATTCTTAGTTAAATCCATGTGCTATCAGCATGATTCAACCACCTACACATGACAGGCCCTCTAGACAGAGTTAGCCATTTTCTGAGTTTGAAGTCATTGTTGAAAAAGATCATAAGAAACTATTGGCATGCAAGGTCTGATTGAAAGGAGAAAGGAAGAATAGGAAAGGCAAATGCTCGAAATGGTGGGTGGAAAGTCATTCCCTTGTCATCCTATGTGGTTCTAGTGTTTTTTGTTAAGGTGATGCAAGTTTCCAACGCATGTCTGTCCTTGAACATGCCTTACAGGTGAGTTGATTGCATTTCATGGATGTAGGAAAAAGAAGAGGAGTCAAAGAGATTGAAGTAGTAGTGTCTGACAGAAGAGGCTGAGGCCAATAGACTTGCAAATGAGTCAGCAAAGCGAGAGGAAGCAAGGATTTGAAAGAAGATTGAAGAAACGGAGCTTGACGAAGCAAGAGCTCTCCTTGCAGAAGCTGAGAAGTGGAAAGGCAAAAAAAGCAAGAAGGCCACAGAAAATGGGGTGAGTTCCTTTTGTAGTTGGCTCAGTTTTTGATGGATGCTTATGATTGCAGGGCTTTGACATGTGTGCCATCTCTTCCTATTGTTTTTTCTGTTGTTCCGCGTTTGTATTCCACTTTTTCTCCGCCTCATCAGAATAAACAAACCATGACAAGACGAATGGATGACCGGATGGATGGACGGATGGATGACAAAACAGATGGATGAAATGATGCTTCACAACGTCCTTTACAATATATAATTTCAGGAATGCGTCACTACTGAGGCATTACCTCATTCTTGTAACAAAGTTCAGCTGGAACGTGCACTTTATGACGTTCAGCGTAGGCTAGATCCGGGGTTTGGTTCACAGTTCGTCTCCGGCATATAGAATCTGCGGTCATGTTTAGGAACCTGACCGGAACCGACTAAAGACCCGGAACTGGGCAACTGGGACTCTGAACGGGTATAATAGAATAGGTGTGATTCAGTTAGGGTTCAGAAATTAGGGTTTTGGGGTGGGAGGGCAAGGCAGGGAGCGTCAGGTGAGAGTTCGTGACAAGGAGGGCGGCTGCACTATCTCTCTTTTTTCTCGTGCGACTTTGCGCAGAGCTCGACCTCTTTGGTTGCGGATACTAACTTGTGGTCATGGTAAACGCGTTGGGCACTTTTTACTCACTTTCGTTGTCCATATAATTTTTCCCCCATATTCGTGTATTGATTTCAAAAGGTTATGTATAACGAGGGTATGATGTGATTCCCTCTTCCTGTTTGCAGGCTCCCAAGAGGGGTACTCTCAAGACCGCAGTTCCGGCACCAGTGGAGAAGAAAAAGGTGCGTGTCTTTTGTGGATATGGTTCTGAAAACGGGCATCTGGTCATTTCGACTTTCAGCGGTGTTTTTGGTAACGGAAGTCGGAGGCTTTTTTGATCTCCAGGTTCTTTCGTTTGTGTGATTCGTTAAGTGACTTGTCGCAGGCTCCCGAGAAGGCGGCGAAGGTAGCTAATCCCTTGTTCGAGAAGCGGCCCAAACAGTTCGGGATTGGAGGTGCTCTGCCTCCGAAGAGGGATCTGCACAGATTCGTAAAATGGCCCAAATATGTGAGGATACAGAGACAGCGGCGGGTGCTAAACCAGCGCCTCAAGGTTCCTCCTGCGCTCAACCAATTCACCAAAACCCTGGACAAAAATCTCGGTGAGTGTTCCCTTTCCCTGAAGCACTGTCTGGCGCTCTTCGCCAGTTCTGTATGTTGTCAGCAGAATGGGGTGAATAGGATTTAGGGTTTTATGAGCTATCTTCTTCCTCTTCATATGGTCACCATTTAATGAGAGCAAGGGACCGAATGTTGATGCAGCAACCAGCTTGTTCAAGTTGCTGTTGAAATACCGGCCAGAGGACAAGGCCGCCAAGAAGGAACGCCTTCTCAACAAGGCAAAAGCTGAGGCTGAGGGTAAGACAGTGGAGAGCAAGAAGCCCATTGTTGTCAAGTATGGACTGAATCATGTCACATACCTGATTGAACAGGTTTGTGCCCTGTTGTGACTGCACATGTTGTTCGGACTTTTGCAATGGGGGTTTGAAATCCTGGGTTTAGATTCTGTACAGAATTTAGGTCGGATTTGCAGGTAGTTGTTTTTTCAGTGCAATTGCAGAGCAAAATGTACTGATGGGAGGGGAAAGGTTGGATGTCCATGAACAGGGAAAGGCACAGTTGGTTGTGATTGCCCATGATGTAGACCCAATTGAGCTTGTCGTTTGGCTTCCAGCTCTCTGCCGCAAGATGGGAGTTCCTTATGCCATTGTAAAGGGCAAGTCACGCCTTGGATCTGTAAGCTAGCCAAACTCTTCCCTTTTTCTTTGCTACTAGTTGATGATCAGGCAGCAAATGCCAAGGCAAGATTTGCTACTCGCTCTGAGCAATACTGGAATATTACATTGGGGGATGTGGTTTTCAAGCAGAGTGTGGTCTGACTGTGGTTAGTTTTCCATTGCTGCAGATTGTGCATAGCAGAATTGCAACAGCATTGTGTCTGACCTCAGTGAAGAATGAAGACAAACATGACTTTTCAAAGATTGTGGAGGCTGTTAAGGTTCATTAATGATATCCCATGCTCGCTCTTTCTGCAATGGTTTCTGTTTCATCTTTGAAGATACCTGGTTTATGAACTCTTTTAGTTTGTATTATGTGCCCAGAACAGCTGTGCTTCCTCCTGTGGACAATGACAGAAAAATTCAGTAGGATGAAAATGTGGAAGTTCAAAGTTTGCATTCTGTTTTGATTTCACTGCATCACCACCCTGGCATGACAGTACATTATTGAGACAGCCACCTCTAGCTGTATGGTTTCACACAATGGTACTATCCTACTGGTGCAACATGATATTAGGAGGATTTTCTGTCAATGCTGGAGATAGTTATTATGAAACATGATATTGGTTGTGATTGTGTGCAGGCCAACTTCAATGACCGGTTTGATGAGTTCCGGAGGCAATGGGGTGGGGGCATCATGGGAGTCAAGTCACAAGCTAAGACTAAAGCAAGAGAGCGTATTATTGCCAAGGAAGCATCCCAGCGTATGGCATAGAGTATCACTCCACAGCTTTGGTTGGTTGCTGTCAGTTTACCATTTTCTGACATTGTTGCCGTTTAGTGAGAGAGTGTGATTTAGATGGTGGCTCCATTGGTCTCTGTAGGTCTAAAATGTCATTTTTGTTGGTGATTGTGAAGCTGGTAAACAGTTAACCAAAGATTGGGAAATGGATTGTGGGAATCAGTTGGAGACCCAAGAGTGTTGAGATGCATTTATTACCTATTTGTAGGCCTGCCTCCAATTCACAGGGATTGTCTTGTTTCTTACTAATTCTTGTCATGTTTGTTTTGGTTTGGTGGGAACTGACATACCAGTAGTCCCCTTCTTTTTGGGGTTTTGCTCTTATCCTTCTCTTTTTGGTTTTTTAGTTTTCCCCTTTCTGCAAGTTTTGTTACAGAAACTCTCTACATTGGTTAGTGTCAGACATTTTCCCCACCCATTTTCAGGAACTGATGAAGTCATATAGGATGTTATGGTAGGTGGTGAACACCATACATGTTGATGTCAAAGGTCCCTGAACATACATGTGGCTGACAGTCTTGGTCAAACTGCTCCTCGCTTTTATTTTTGCTCTTGTTTTCTCTTTTATTTGGGGTTGCTGTCCTCTTTTTCATGATTGTTGACATTGTCATGTTGTCTGATATAAACCTTATTGTGTCATATCTCAATTCTTTTCTAGATGACTTAAGTCATGTGTATCAAGATATTTTTGGTACTTGTGAAGTTCTATTGTTTATCCCAACTCTAGTCTGCATGTGGAGGGTCAACATTAGTTCATCAAATGTGTGCTGATGTTTTATCCATGGACTTGATTGCATGAATATCTCATTGCAAGATGACTACAAAGCTGGCATTCGAGTATTTTGTGCCTCTGGTTTCATCCAGGCAAGAATGCCCTGTATTCACTGTTGATATGGCCCCAAAAACCCATATACTATCATAATCCAAGTAGGCTTGAAACTTTGACCTTCTTAATTTCTTCATCAATGATCCTGACTGTGGCATCCTCAGTTGGTGACATTTGCCCCTGCATGTATGATGGAAAATGCACTAAAATGATTTGTAAATGCTGTTAAAGAACTTTCCCTTCAACATCACCAATTCCATGATCTGGAGCAAATAAGTATTTGATGATGGTTCTTATGTTTGGAGTGTAGACAAATAGTCATTTGATAACAGTGTAGCCTTGGATATGTGTTGCTGTGGACTGCCTAACAACTGCATGAATCAGAATGTGTAGGATAGTCACCCCTAATATAAGTAGGTTTGGAAAAAGAACGCTAATGCTGTCCTTATTTATCTAGCCTGATGTTCCTGATCAACCTGACAGTTCTCCCTTGGCATGATATTGAAAGGTTAGTGGGATGTGCCAAGATGAAGTGATTTAATGTTTCTGTTCAGCACTCTATTCAATCCTTCATTGTCACCTGCTCCAAATTAGGGCTAATTTGTGGGAAGTTTCAGGCACAGTGCTTCCTCTGGTATGAAATTTGACGTGGATAGGCATTATTTGTCAGGTCATAGATGTGTTTATAGTAATTTCAGATTTATTTATATCTTCTGAAATTGGTTGATTGCATTCTAATTGGCTTTTTGATGACTAACTAGTAACTACCTTACACTCAGGCCCTTGCACTTTGCCTTGACAAAATGTGGGACTGAACCCAGTTACAAATTGAAGTTCCAAGTTCCTTATGGTGTTTTGTAGTAGCCCCAGTGTTTCCCCTGTAAGCTTTGCCCAAGTTCTACTCTTCTAATTTATGTGGTTAAGTAGGCACTCCAAAGTGCTTATCTATGGATTGGGATAATCCAAGAAGATGATCAGATAGAATATGGGGATGCTTAATTAAACTCTCAATGTATTAACACAAACCAGTACCTTACAGTACTAACTTCTGAAGTTGAAGATGCCAGACTGGTTGATGGGTTTAGACCAGTGTCTTCCTTTGCTTGGTCTTGGGCTTAAGCAAAAATTTTAACTGATCAAAATGTGGCTTGAGACCAATGTTGTCCAGTTCTTGTTTTTAAACAGTATTTTATTCAGCACCTTCAGTTCTGCTTCTTTTTTACTAAGGAACCTCCAATTCTAGTTCTAGCTGATTTTTAAAAAGTTAGAGGGATCTCCCTGTGGTTTTGAAACAGGTTGTTGAAATTATTATTCAACCTTCAGTTCTGGTTTTTTTGGGAAATAATGTCAAACCTAATCTGGTTTAGAACCAGGTCATCCAGTTCCACTTACTCTACGGAAACCCAATGTCAAGGTTGGTCCCTGGCCCTACAAAACATGCAAGTTCCAAACCTTGTAGAGCTGCTCACCATGTAGCTGCAATCAATAAACTTTTGTAGAATGCCAAAATATGGAAACAGTGCTTGGTAATTAGTCCAGGGCCTTAGACCTATTTATGTAACCAGTTTGGTGTGAGAAACTTGCCCAAAGCTTGAGTAGGGAATTACAGGAAAAAGAGGCTGAAAAATAAACAAGGAAAGTAAAGATTTTTCCTTTCAGAATTCAATGTTGCATTCCTGAAGTTTGAGCATTGAATTCTAGGTGTAGTGAGTACTTAGAAATCCCAAAAGATACTTGAGGCAACAATGCTAGCTTTTCTTTCAATGCAAGCAGAGTGATGCTGGATAGGATCACTGATGCCATTTGATGAGATAATAGGTGACATTGATAGTAGATGACATCCTCAGCCAACCTTGTGCCAAATATTGAGAATTTTATATTCTTGCCAATTTCTATAATGATTGTTACCATTAATGTGAAAATGAAACAATTCCACCAACAGACATGAAACAACAAATCCACAAACGTTAGTATTTGAATAGACTGTGCCATTCCATTGGTTTGATTATGTATACACTTAGGCCTTTTATTACTGCATTTTAGCATGCAGCATGATGTGGTTGGCTGGCTGATTCAAAATTGAAAAGAAGGGGAAAAAAGGTGGCAAATCATCTAGTCCAGACTCCAGACTGCACTCATTGCATGTGGTTCTGCGGGTTATACTTAGTGTATAGATGATGAGTTGTGGTCTTAATGGGCATGGTGTAAAAAAATCCAGGAATATCAGACAGAGATTCATTAGAGAGGAATACCAGAATGAAGTCGCATATTCTGCACGTCTTAACATATCTGAATTTTGTAACAAGATTTGAAGGCCGATATCCCAAGACTACATCAGTAATAATTGGTGGGCCAAGTACAGAGGAAATATAGTTCTGTATTTTACAACCTGAGTTGTCAGGCCTGATTCATTCTTGGAGGTTCATTGTATGGCAACTAGTTCCAATTTCTAAGCCAGCTATCAGTATTGTTTGTGTATATTATGAACTCCCAAGAACACCTTGCATCTTGCAAAACACCCCCCCTCAAGTGGACAAGTATGGTGGACCATCCTGCTCATATGGTGGGAACTTGCATTTATACAACAAGAATAGGATGCTACAAAATGTAATTTCCTGTTGTAGGAGCGGGACCCACTGTACTGGGATACCTTGTTCATTACATTGGGTTAAGACCCGCTGGACTTTGGGCTCCACCCTTCATTCACATGTTGTAATGCTGTGCTGCCAGGGCATTACCTTACACTTCTCAAGTTTTGCCATATGTGGGGTGGATGGTGGTTATTCTGTTATGCTTATCTTGGTTTCTACTTGCCATTTTTTGTTGTTTTGTGAGATGTTCTTGAAAAAAACTGGGAAAATTATGTTTTTTCAGCTATAAAATGCTAGTTTTGTGAAACCGTTTTTTCAAAGAAAACAGGGCCGTGGTATGGGGAGAAACAAGTGTACTACTAGGAATCAACCATTGTCAGATTGTATCATATATATTGTATATAGCAGATTGCAACTGGTATAGAGGCTCTCAGAAAAATTCAAGAACAGGGAAGAACTGTTACTGGCAAAATTTTGCTATTTAATAGCATGGTGGTATTAATACTTCACGATTGGTGTGATGTTGTACTAGTATCAATAGGAAGAAAAAACCCATGTCACGACATTTATCAATACTAGTAAACTGAAATGGCATTTAAAAACACATTACACACTAACATTATTTTCAAATTTCATTGAATGACATACAAGCATAAGGAGCCTTTGAAACTGCTGGTACAACCACCCTACCAAACCTGGATTTCCACTCTGCTCATTAAAAGAGTCACACCCATTGTTTTGTTGTTGCGTGCATCCTGCAATTCAAAGTTTAATGTTTAAGAATGAAAAAGTTTTCAGACCTAGGTTTTTCTCACAACATAATGTTAAAAGTATTAGATAACAAATTTTGAACCACCTGCCAGGCTTGTAGGATATTACTCAAACTATTTGTAAAGGCAACACCAGGCCAACATGAGTGCATGCTAAGTACTACAACTAGCTGGTTCCAGACTGATGGGTACTTCTTTTTGTAGCCGATGTCTTGGAAGTGACAGACTGGTCCATACTTCATATTTAGTATATATTATTAACCATTCGTGCCACTTGCGTAACAGGCTCACCAGATTGGTAGGTACCATAGTACTAAAAATACCCAAAGGAGTCAATTGAGAAATGAAAGCTCCTACATCACCCAATCACCACAAGCTTTTGGGACCCTTCAATAAAGCATTGGACATTGAATACATGAAGATTCTATGGAAGAAACTGGTGCTCATCCCATTTCTTACCAACAGGACTCTGAATGCTTTCTTAACCTTGAATTGGCATTTGACCAAACCAATCCCAATCCTAAAATTGGACCAACCCCCCACAAATTCACCTAGAAAAGTCATGCAATGTATTGGAATTTTCAAAACTTGATTCTATGGAGTTGTAGTAGAGGACTTCAAGCTGAATCTTCCAATAAAAGAAAAAAAATTAGATGAGAAATGGAACATTGCCATCATTGAAAATTTAGACTTTTAAATTTTATGCAATTTTGAAAATTGCAAGTTTTGGGAGACTTGGACCAAGATGTTATGCTCCATTTATCATACAAATTTGGGTGGTGAATAGAAGGTGTACATGTGAATCATGTGAAGAAAATTGTCCGAATGAAAGGACAAAAGTTGACCATCCAAGAAAAGTCTAGGAAAAAATATTGATTTCATCCTTTTTGAGACAAACCAAAATCTTGAACAATTTGGGATTATGATCACAAATGACACTCTATCATTTGATTCAGCTTTTGTCTTCAAAATGATGAAAACAATGGGCAACAAAACTTCTCCCAACTTTCACATCCATGTTGCACTACATAAAGCTTTCTATCATGCTAGGCAACTCACAAAAAAATCTTGTAACAGATAACCAGAGGTAAGGAACTATCATCAATAGGGTGGACCTTACTCTAAGACATGATAACTTCAACTCATGTGTGTCAAATTTTGAAACCAACCCTTGTAACTAAGAGCACAAAAAGATGGGTCTTACTCAATGATGTGATAGCTGAAACTCATGCTTGCCAGATTTTGAAACCAATGTTTCCCTACTAGGAGTATAAAAGGGTGGACATTACCCAATAATGTGCTAGCTACAACCCATGCGTGTTAAATTTTGAAACCACTGCTCCCAACTAGGAGTATGAGGAAGGGGCGAACCAAATTGGTCCATTTAAAGACTAACAAAGACAGATGCCAACAAAAGGTAAGTTGGGCAAAGGTGTGAACGGTCTTCAAGAACTAGGCAGTGGTCAATTTTGTCGGCAATGAACACATTTTGTCACAAAGAAAGTTGTCAAAACTGTCCAGCAATTCACATCAGCCTTTATTTTGTTGTGCAGAATTTTTGTCGCCAATTCAATAATTCCCCCAAAAATATTCCCCAAATCTTGATTTTTTAAACATCTCCAGATTTCTATACATGCTTCAACCAGGTAGCCAAGAATATAAAGATATTTAAACTTATGACTAAATTGGCTTAATTTTTTTGAAAATTTGAGTAAATTGGCTTATGGATGATCACAACCTGGGTTACACAAAATTGATAAATAAATAAATAAATAAATAAATTTTATTTTTAAAAAACACTGAAATTTCATATCATCCATGGTCTCAGCTTATTTGCAACGGGACCTATTGAGAGATTTCTTTGGTGGGCCACAACCACCCAACCAAGCATGTTGTACTGCCCTGCTCCTAAGTCATTGCGGGAGTGGAAAGATAGAGTCATTGGCTGTCAAAGAAAACAATGTGATATGTGGCATGTCACAAAGCCTCTGGTTTCATTTTCACTCCTGGACCCAGTCAACGAGAACAGTAGTTGAACAACAAGTGGTCAGACATTCAGTCTCCAGAGCCTTGCGTGACCCAGCACCTACACTAGTACCACACTGAAGAAACCAGTGTTGGGTGAGTAGGTAAACCTGTTACCCTCATATACCCACGGTTATGTACAAGGTAAATATATGCCTTACCCAACCGACAAATATGGCTCTTGTCATTGGCCAGATTCACCATTGGAGGTAATGCCACAACAGCGAACAATTCCAACATACTCATAGTGGATTTCCTCTCATCTGTAATAGTCACCAACGAGAGGTTATGCCCTTCAACCTAAGCTTGTTAAGGTCAACAACTTTCAAATGCACGTGCGTTCCATTTCTAGCAACATTTCAAAGCAGCATGTTGATACTTCTATCACCCCCAGCTCACGAGTGTTTTTTTTTGTTTGAACAATTCATCGAATAACAAATGGTTCGACTTTAAAATTTTATTTCGAAGCATCTGCACCATCATACCTTTTGCAGCATGCTCTCCAATAGAATATTTGAATTCCATTGTGCTTGAATTTTATAATGTTTTAATTTAAGGGTGAGCATTTTGTTCAAAGCTTGACTAGTCTTCCCAACCTTTCAATTATCTATTACAATTTTTTTCACAACATTTCAAATGTGATTTGAACTATCCCATCCCCCAATTGCAGGTATCCTTTGATGCATGTGCACACATCCCATTGATGTTATGAGTATCTATCTTTTATATTGTGCTCATGGCAACGAACTCACAGGAACTCATGATACAATTTGTGACACCTTTGCTATCATTATGCGAAATGTTAGCTTCCACATGGGATGAAAACAACTACAAGTGCTTCCTTCAACCATGTTCAACTCAACTTGTTGACGAATCGACATTGTGCTCATTAAAGATGGCACTCACACTCTAATTGATGTTGTCTTTGCCAATGCAACATAAGCAAATTTATTTCCCTGATCTTGTGCAATTCAAAGATTTGTTGCCTTTGATGTTGCTTAAGCTAAAAAAAAGAGCTATCAAAATTAACACCCCACTAATCAATTCCTCTTTTTAGCAATTAATGTATTTGGATGTTTAAACAAATAAGTTGACATGTTTTTACACGATTGTGCCAATGCCATTTGGAGCTTGAAAGGGCCATAAGGCCTTCATCTTTTCTTCGTCAAAAAGTTTCAATCATGTTGCAAAGGATGCAAGCATCCTCCATCTAAAATTGGGTGGTAGCCATTGGTTTAGCTACTTCCTGATTTCCAATTTTTCAAGACACACCTCCCATCACCACCAAAATTGACCTATTGCAAGCAAGTGATTTTTGACATGAAGAAATACAACCGACTTATTATAGGCAGTCAATTTTTGACATGAAGAAATTTTGATATCTAGTTTGAAGTAACTTGACATCCTATAACTTTTCCATTATCCTTTTTTTAATTCCTTTGTACATTTTCCAAATCTATGGTGTGTTTATAAATAAAGTTTTGTAAGGTTTCATCATTTTAAATAGTTTTACAAAATTCAATACCAGCTTTAGGGGCTTAATCGCTGACATGTCTGTTCCTGATTGGACATTTGTGTGGTAGTTGTGTTATGTATTAAAGTAGAAAGCTGCCTGTATACGATTTAGTGTGTGGATGAAAAATAATCCATTTCCATTATGTGCATGGATGAAAGGGGATCCACATGCACCTGCTAAGCAGGTTATGGATGTAAAGGATGCTGGTTATGTCAGGTAACTGAGTCAAGGGCAAACAATAGCATAGGAGTTGTGAGGCTATTTCCCATAACCAGTGGCCTCTTGCAGGTTACGCAGTCCTTAATGATGTAAGAAGAATCTTCCTTCTAAATGCCCATTACATCAGGTAATGCCATTGTCCCAACCACAGCTTGCAACCACCAGTGTTTTTTTTGCACGTTTTTGTGATGTGGCATGGGTGGCAATAATCCCACTAGAGATTTATCATGAGTGGTGATGATCCAACAGCTGATTTAATTTTAATGGCAAAAAGATTTGAGAAAAAATGTCAAAACAGTAGAAAACAAGCCAAAAAAACTACCCTACACAATAAAAATCTGGCGAAATTTCCTTTGTCACTGGCACCCTAAAGCTCATCCAAGAGTAATGTCTGGTGAATTGGAGCTCAAAAGTCCTGTTCTGGTGGTTGCGCCTTCTCAGTGGAGAGCAAAATTTTGTCCCAGTTCACTAGAACAAAAATAAAACACTGGCAGCCACCAGCTGTGGTGTTGGTCCTCCTAATGGCCATCACATAATACATGCGAGGTTTAAGCAACATCCCATGATTTCATAGTGTCTTTTCTCTGGCGAAGGTTAGCCAGCCGGCACAAAAAAAATCAAACTGGAAAAACAAAGTTCTCTTTGGGTTTTCTAGCCAACAATCTTTCAAAGCCTATATTTCAAAAATCACCAGATTCTATGTGAAATTCTCTTAACTAACCAGAAAATAGAAGTGTGCTTCAAATTTCGTACTTTTGTATTTTGTTACCAGCCAGATTTGGCTAAAAAAATCCTCTTATGGATGATCACCACTTCAGCCACATCACAAAATTGAAAAAAAAAAACCACAGGCCATAAATACCCAATGGCCATCCATTTTTTCAACCTTTGAACAATTAACTTGAGTATGACATGTATGTTCATTAATTTGGCTTTTGACGGCCATGAAAGGTTCATGCCAGATAAACCTGCCTGGGTGTGCCCTGCCACCAAGGGCTTACCTAGCACAAGCCTTCTTTGTAGTACAAAAATAGGCATGGCAAAACACTACAGATAAAAGGCTTAACGTATGTCAATGTGCAATGTGGACATGACTTGCTTATGTGGGCTTGGGATCAGACATGTAAACCCATGTGGGATCAAGAAAGGTGTGTAGTATTTTTGCAAGGGCAGCCAGATAGATAGGTAATGGTGTCCGTTTCTTAGTCATGAATGAATAGCACTTTGATCCAGTTCCACCAAGGTTTTCAATTTGAAGGGAACCTCCAATTCCAATTTGGCTATTTTTTTTTCATTTGATTAACATCCACTCTGGAGCAGAGCACGGTTGTTTCTAAACAGCATTCTCTTAAACTCTTTACCTTTGGGTTTCAATGCTTCCGAAAAGAATCACAAATTAGCCTGGTTGTACCTTAAGTGCACATAGATCAAAGATTGCATACAACCATTATTGTACAATGAATTTGAACTAGCCACTTGACTAAAGGTACATCATATTGTGTTACCTTTCAAAGAAATATTAATTCATTATCTAAAAATCCGGAACACGTGTAAAAGACTGTAGTAGCACAAAGAATTAGTCCACACCTTTGATTCATCCAAAGAAATAATATTATCTAAAAACCCAGAACATGTGTAAAAAACCATAGCATGAAGAATTATTCCACACCTTTGATTCATCAAACTTCTACACAAATCCAAAAACTCATTGTTGTATCAACACCCATCATAAAATAATTGATGTCATACCTCCAAAAGCCATTTTGGTTCTTGTCACTTGAACCCAAAGTTTGTTATAGGATTTAAAAGCATTTCCATCACCAGCCAGCCCCAAAATGAGCAAGCTGTACACACAGCATGGTACTTGGGTCGGCAGCCAAGTTTTAAATAGCTGGAAACTGAGCTTGAACTTGTAAATTTGCACAGCATACAATTAATTGACTTCAAAAGGGCAAATTTTTTAAATGGCAACTTTGATTGGCCTCATCATAACGATTGATCCATGTGTTGGAATTTAAATAATTTTTTATTTTATACCATTCCAATTTTGCATGTTTAGGCATGCCAATGAGGAAATAACTAACATGGTATATACTAGTAGAGTGGGCTAGTAGAGACACTCTACCCATACACTATAGGGTTTCTACAGGAAATGGTATACAGTGTAGGTAGAACATATAGAAACCCATACCGCATAAAGTGTCTATAGGAAATACCCACCTACGGGTATGAAATATTCCACATATAGGAGGTGTGGGTAGAGACACTCTACTTTGTGAGCCAAACTGGAATGTACACCAAAATTTGAAACCATGGTTGAAAACCAAACCCACCTCTTGTTTGGAGTCCTTTCAACTGGGCAGTTCCTATGTTGTACTTTTGGGATTGGTCAAGGAAGTGATACATATTACTCAGGTCACCACCTTCTGCACTTGTACAGCACAGAAGGTTCTTATCCCGCAGTGTGGTACTTATAACAATCTCCAATCTCAGGCAATATGTTGTGTATGTACTAGTGGAATAGGATTCCAGATTCAGCTCAGTTTTAAATGTTTTTGAACAATTGAGCCAAAACCAAAGTTGGAAGTCCATGAATTTGAAATGTGGAACCTTTAGGTTCATGATGTCATATCAATTGGAAAACTAAGCAACAAAATAGAAGAAGGAACCAGACCGAGTCCTCTTCTAAATCTAGAACTGGGCAACACTGGAAAAGATATTTCAAATGTTGACCAATGTTTGAGTTTGGACCCTATTATTAATAACCTATCAGTCGGTTATTGGTTTGTCTGACAATCAGTTAAATTATAACCACCTGATATTGGATTTTCAAAAATCTACTAACCTACTCAGATGACCTGATTATCATCCAGGTAGGTTATAAATCTTTAAACACTAATACAAAAAATTTAAAAACAGAAAACTATATTTTTTATTTTTTATTTTTTAAACCTTATAATCAACTAATAGCCAACAAGATAATAGATAGTTATCAACCAATTATTTGATAATATACCTTTATATATTACCCAAAGATTTTATATAACCTACCAAACAATTATTTTTTAAAGCAATAACCAGCCAACACTGGGAAAAACTATGTAGGGTAACTACAAACCAACCCTTATGATGCACCAATGGATAGTAGAACTGAAAGAAATGAACATACCCACCCAGAAGATGATCGTTGAGCAAAGCATGGGGGTGAATACGACAAGTAGAGCATGTGAAGAGTTTGCATAAGGATTGAACTCACTTGGGTAGGTCACAAATAAAAAATAGCTATATGAATGACAACAAGAACATGATGAACAAAAATTCATAACAACAACAATTTGGTGAAAAATAGGTGAAATGACGGAAAATGAGAATCCACTACGAAAAGCACCCTATTGGTGATAGTTTAATTTGATGTAGTTAAATTATTATCTATGTAATTATCTAACGACAAGTTTGGTGATTTACTTGTTAATAGGATTTCATAGTTTAATTATGATTTGGTCATAGTGTTTGACTTTCACATAAAAATTTATGTGAAAGTCATATGAAAAATCTTTGGCACATTAAGATGCATTGACTTTCACATAATAATTTATGTGAAAGTCATGTGAAAAGTTTTTACACTTTATTATGCATGTGAAATCATATGGAGAGTCATGTGATTTGTAGACATTAGGAAATTTCTTGTTTAATTTTCTTTTGGTTAATATATAAATGGGTGTTTGTGACTTTTGGAAACACCTCCATTTGATAGAAATAAATTTGTTGTATGAATGTAAAGTTTCATGGAATAAAATTGTGAAGGGAATCAAGATTTTTGTTTTGAAAGGTTTTGGTGTAACAGTGAAGGTTATGGTAGGAGAATGGTGTGGCATACTAGTTATACATATATATTAGAAAGGTGAGAACATATTTATGCAAACAAGAATATAGATTTCCATAGCTTTGTAATAAACATACATAATTTCAATTTTAAACCCACTTGTGATCTACAATAACAGTTGTTTGGATGCATATGGTGCACCTCCCATCTTGTTTTGGATTTTAAAAGTCAGTCTAAAAATGTCAATTAATATGAGTGATGTTATGAGTTGGAAAAACACATTTTTGTTATCCATAAATGAAAGACATCAAAAAAGTTAACTAAGAAATTGTTAAAAGTGAGGACAAAATAGTTAGGTTAGAAAGACTAAAATGTAAGTGTTGTTTCAAATCAAGGATCGCACATGCATCCCATCTAAACTTTAAAGTTTATCTAATTTGGGAATAAAAGCCTAATCCATTTGAAAGTTAAATAATCAAAATAGGGTTAATTACATTCAACTTTCACTCCTTGTCCAAAGATTAAACTAATGTTGGGTGGGTTTTGGAAAGAAGGATAGATACCCATTTATTCTACAAATGGGTATAGACCCACTTACCTAGTGAATATAAAAAATTTAAAGAATTGGAAGTCCTAGGAATTTTTAAAGGTGAAAGGTTTAAAAGAACCTTGAAGGTGAAATAATTAATGATGGACAATTCATGCATCTTTTCTAAGCTCATATTAGATTTGCTAAATTTTGGGTCTAATTTTTTTAGATCATGTGCTTAGGGTGGGATTTGGTAGCATAATTATTATTTTTTTGTGCTTTCACTTTAGGATAGTAAATGATTGAAAATTAAATGTTACTTGTAGCATTGAAATGAGGCGGCACAATGCACCACAAAACATGTACAAAAATTATTTGCATCTCCTTTTTTGTTGTGTAATTCCTTTGTTGTTTGCTTAGCAAATAGGGTGCAATTTAATTGGTGAGAGGTGCAATGCACATTTTGAGAGGTTGCATATTGCACAATGCACAATTGTTATTGTTTGTAATGCAAATAGCCGAAACCAAAGACCCCAAACACCCTATAACCCAATTGAGCCCAAACTTCAAACCCCAAACATTGTAAAACTTGCAAAGCGCAAATCATTTGTAATTTGTAAAAAGCTATATTTTGTGTCATTTTGTTGTCATCAATAACATCTATAGTTTATAGTTTATTTGTGGTATCATCTTGTTGTCATTGGTTGTTTGCATTAAAATGTGAAACACATTTTGTTGAAATGGACTTCAATGACATTGGATGCCTAATGCCAAATATATGTAATAGTTTATCTTGGAATGTGCTTGAAAGCGTAGAAAGAAAAAATTGCATTGTCTCCATAAGGGCACCAACTTTATCAAATACAAATGGTGAGAACTAATGGAAGTCTTACAACCACACATATTTCATTATGGGAATTTTTTTTGTGTTAGTGATGGTAGGTTTATAAAACTAATCAATGTTCAACTCATGTGTTGCATTGTTTGCTACAATAAACAAGCTTGTCTTATTATCCTTGTTCAATGAATGCAATGTCAAAAGGGGTGCATCACTTATTTCAAGACTAATGGCATCACACCCATGAGAAAACACACCATGAAAAAATGGGGTGATTTACAACTAGGCTTGCAATTGATTTTTGAGTTGTAATGAACATTTGCAACTCATTTGCAATTCAACGTACTTTTTGGGGTGTGATGCTATTGAACAAATTGCATGAATTACAATGGATGCAACTCGTGCAACTCAATTATAACTATGTAAGAACAACTATTGTGTAATTTTAATGCAATTAATTTGTAAGTACCATTGTAACATCATTTTTCATACATTAATCAAAATTTGACACATAGTGCTATGTGGAATTTTGGGTGAATTTTTTTTTTTTGAAATATTGATCTCCACCATCCATTATGATTATTAATTTATATGGTTTTAGATTGTGACATGTGACATGACTAAAAGTTGTCACATGGCATATTAATTGAATTTTAACAAATGAAAAAATAAATAAATTCAAGTAGCTAGGTAGGTCAATACATATGCATAGGTAGGTTGGTAAGTAGGTAGGTAAATTAGGTAATTAGGACACACCTACATACATATGTTACATACCTACCTACACTACATACCTACTTACCTACTTAAATAGGTAGGTCAAAAAATAAGACTAGGTACTTATTTAACTAGGTAGGCAAGTAGGTAGGAAGGTAGAAAGATAGGTGAACTAAAAAGAAGAAATATTTTTATTTTATTTTATGTTTTGGCTTTAGGGTTAAGTTCTTTTCAACTTATCCCAAATTGACACATGTATTTTTATGTGAACACAAAAAAAAAAACCTTTTTTATATAATTTCAAAAATGAAATTCAAGAACAAAACTTATGGGTTAAATCATTGAATTGCACATTAGTTGCAAATTGGGTAGCAACAAGAAAAAGGTTTTCCCAAAATAATAATTATTTTAATTATTTTAAAATTTAAAAATTAATTATTGAATTAATTATCTAAAATATTAATTTGAATTTTTTGAATTAATTAGTCTAATTTAAATATTTATTTAATTAATTTAAAAATAATTAATCATATGGAACCCCAAAATGGATTATTTGATAATTAAATAATTCAATTAATAATCTAACCTAATTATTTAGAATAATTATTCTCATTCTTATGATAAATAAGTTAAAACTTAGATAATTAATTCAAATATTTGAATTAAATCACTGACTAATTATTTGAACTAATAATTTCAATTCATATAATTTTTTAAAAAGTTATATTAGATAATTAATTATTTGAACAAGATTGATTAATTCATATTAATATTTCATTATTTAATTAAATAATTATGTATTAATTAATAGCTTATAGTTTATAAAATTTCTTTAAAATGATTTTTAAAAATAAAAATAAAATTTTGGTGAAATACATAGTTACCAAATAATTGATTGTCTGAATTTTTGAATTGATAATTCATTTTTTGAACTTTATATTTTTATGAATCAATTTCATTTAAAATATCAGTTAGTTACTTAATTATCTATAAACTAATTATTTTGAGTCAGTTTACAAACTAAATATCTTAATTAGATTGATTAATTCAGATTAACTATTAAATATTAAGGATTAAACACTAATTTTTAAAATTATCAACTTATTAACATTTGAATATTAATCATAAAATAATGGAAAAATAATATTTTATAATGGCAACATAGTGATAAAGTAGTTGTATCAATAAGAATCATTGTTGACAATTAATTGCAAATGCATATACATGGCATGGTCATATGTGTCAACATCGTACACTAGTTGCAACATAGTTGTCAATTAGGTGTTACATTTACACTATTGTAATGTATTTATCACACACAATTAAAGTGCAATTCGCAAAAAAATCAAACATGATAGACTACATTTTTAATGTATGATGCATACATTACACCATATATGTGTCCAATTTGCAACTAAGTTGCAACTATCATACAATTCCTTGATTTTTTAATGTGGTATTTTATTTATTAATTGCTTGTATTTCCATGTTTTAATTGTAATGTGTGATATATTACTTGTTTCTGAGCTCTAGTTGCAAGGCAATGTGGTTCCGACGGATTAAATTTCTCATAGTGACATGTAAAGACTAGACTAGGCATTTTAATCTTGAACTCTAAATGTTTTTGAAGAAATAAGTAACATCATGACCTGCCCACTACTCCAACAACCTATTAATAAAAAGATTGTAGGATTGTAGTTGAATGTAATTCCATATTAACATTATGTTTTGTGTATGCTTGTAAAAGAAAATCTTCTCATGCATATTTGAATTGATTCTTTTGAAACACAATTAGATAGGTAATGTAATCAAGTTTGTGTTTCAAGTGCATGTGCATTGAAAAGTAGGAGTGATGCCTAACATCCACTTGAGAACTATCTACACACAAGCATTCGGTGGTAATGGTTATTGATTATTATATGCCATTATCTTTTGCACAAAATTTTGTTACCCAAACTATGTAAAAATGCTTTATGCCTATTGCACACAAGTTTGTTGTTTACATGTATTGAAATTTGGTATCTTTTGTACAAATGTTTTGTGTGTGAATATATTGATATTTATATGTCTATTGTGAAAAATTATTATTTGAAATATCAATGTTTGAAAGTCAAATTTCTTTTATAGATAGAAAAAATGAATTTATTCTATTATTAAAGTTATAAACAAGTTTTGCAATATTTTCAATCTTCATCGAGGACTAGATTTTTTATGGATTGGTTTGGATCAAAAAATTGAGGATCCAACATTGGGATGGATTTCTCTTCAATTCTATTTTTGATTTTTAGCCAAAATAGAAAGGATTCAATACAATCAAGGGTGAGGAATTTGTTGTGTTGGTACCAAATGCAATGAAGGATATAATGAATGGACATTTGGGAACTACATTCATAACTTATGAATGACGATGATAGAAAAAATGTTGTTATGTATTTCAAGGATTTGAAGCCTTGACCAAAAAGTTTAAGAATAGATTGGGGTTTCAACTATAAGGCTAATGCTAGAACATGTTTTTTGTGAACTTATTTGTACTTTTAAGATTTCTTAAAGGTCGATCCAAATTATGGACTATGGATCTACAAAACTTAATTATAATGTAATAAAATTTGGACACAAAAATTTTGATCCAAATTTTCCCATATCATTTTTTGTTTCTTGATTAGATTTTATGATGTCATGAAACTCCATGATTTTGGTCTGGGAATAGGGTTTACATTCCTTTTTTGACTCACATTCAATTAGTACCCGTTTAAAAAAATTTCAAGTTAAGTCTCTCAAAGGTTTTGCATGTTCATATTTTAAGTATTTCAAATACACTAGATATGGACTTTCAAAATGGACTTTCCGATACCACATCCTAATGTTTTTCTACCCATTTCCCTTTTCTCTATTAGAAGCAAGTGTTGTTCTAGATTAACCTTCCCATGGTATTTATTTCTTGGAATGCAAATTTGTGAAAGAAATATGCATTATTTTAATGGCCAAATGTTTTATAGGACATAAAATGACCAAAGACTCAAGACATGCCTTTTGGCTTTGGGTGGAGCTTGAAGCAACAAATGTTTTTTTGGTTTGTCCACTTTGGCTAACCAAATAATCCTTTGAATGAACCTCTAAAGCATGTAACAAGTGAAAAAATATGTAACAAAATTTAGAATATTTTGTGGTATGCAAGGTTAAAATTCAAAAGAACATTTTTTGTAGATTGATAGTATATGCAAACTTCATAAGACATCATTTTTTCTACAACAAAGGGTAACCTTAGCCTTGGGTTTGCGACAAACCCAACATCTCCAACATCTTCTTATGATAGCTAATCACAAGTATTGACTTCATATAATCTATTGGCATGTGTAGGACCATCATTTTGAATTCTCTCTTTGAAACTATTTGGTTTTCCTCATGGCCTCATTACACAAAACACAACACATATAAATGTCTAAATCAAGAATGAAAACATTGATATGTTGCAATTTATCAATAACTAAAAAACATGTTCATATCATACTTATTGTAAAGAAAAAATCCAAGGAATCAACTTATGCCCTTCCTATCAAATGATCATAAATAATAGCCCCAACCACCCATGAAGAATGTATTCTCAAAATGCTAATTAATAGTCTTTACAAGTGAAGCACAACCCACCCATGTTTTGGTTACAATTTTAATAGTAGAAAGAAAAATCTTGGCTACAATTATAAAATTCTCATGGTATGGACATAAACCCCGTTTAGAGCTCCCATGACAATAAATATTCATTTCCCAATCACACATCTAGATTTCCCAAAAGAAACCCTTCCTTTGTTACCACTCAAATATATTAAACCTAAGTGAATGTGCCACCACAAACTATTTCTAGAATCCCCTAGGGATCTTCATCATCTCATACACATGCTTTTAACCTAAACATTTAAAAACAAAAATCAATGGTTTATCCCTAATCTTACATCATGCTAGAAAGTTTGGAAGACTAGGACTTGGAATCCCTTCATATTTGCCATGCACAACATATCTATTTGTCCAAAAAACAAACACTACCTCCTAGAACCTTTAAATAGTATGACATAATTTCTTTGTTGTTGCCCTATCTTCATCACATTGCTTCCTTTTATCACTAGAAGCTTGTTCTTTTCATAATTCGTAGACAACAAATGACCACTTCATCCATTATCAAATTGTATGAAAAATGTTACAACAAAACTATTAAATCAATTATCATCAAAACATAATGGCCACAATGCATTGAAGAACTATCGTAACCTTAGCCTTGGGTTTGCGACCAAGGCAAGGGCTTGCAAAGTTATGGGCCAAAAGTGAATCCAGGAGTCACATTTCATACTCTCGGGAGTGCAAGAGAGTGTGAGGGAAAGAACCCCCACAATCTCAAATGAATTCCCACTTTGGGAATTCGAGTCCCAATGGACTCCTGAATTTTCAGAGGGCAATTGCAGGGGTAAAAATTCATTGGATTGAAAAGTTTCTTATATCATTGGAAAGATCTTGGAACTTAAATGTTTAAAATGGTCTTGCATGACCCATTTGAGTACTTAAAACACAAATTATGGCCAAAAGAAAGGCCGGGAGTCAAATTGCCAATTTGACTCCCGACCACTAAAAGTCAAAAATCACCCTGATTTCCTTGTGTGAAAGTGATGTGTCACATATCGGTGAAAAGCTCTCAACAAGGGCTACAAGTTTGCTTTAGACCTCACTTTAATTGGAGGTTTGCACATAAAGTTATGCACCTCCAAAGTCATGGGAGTCCTAATTTTGGGAATTTCGGGACTCCCAGTTGGGAGTCCTGAGACAAAATGACATTTGGGTGCTAGCCCCATGGCCATGCATAGAGAATACTATAAGGGGGAAGGTGGTAGCTTCCCCCAAGTCCAAGCCGTGGTGAATCTTGTGAATTCGTGTTTGCCCTTGGTTCGTCCGTGCACCAAAAGTGTTGCAACTATGCATTAACCAACTTGTTGTTTGGTTTGTGCACATCCATGTGAGTAATTGAATTGCTTGTCACTCTTCTTAGTCCCATCTCGGAGCTCCAACACACCCCTCTACCCCCAAAGTGTTGTGAGCCAAGAAGCATGCCGCAACTCCTTTTCTTTATGTTATTTTCACCATTGGACTCGTAGTTGAATCCATCAAGGAGCTAGAGGGTGTGTCATTAACACAAAAAACATAGAAAACAATCCCATCACTTTGTCATTTAACATTCACATGTAAACAAACAAAACATACAAATGCCAAATGAAAGAAAAAACCAAAGAAGATGAATTGTGATCCTTTGATCCTTCCATTCCTTTTGATCCTTACACCCTTCTATGGTTTACAACTTTATTCATGTAATTGTCTCCTTTGTCTTTTCATCCATTAGTTTAGATTTCCATCTTTACATAATTGTTCCCACTTCTATTAAAAAAATCACCATTTCCATATCACACCTAGACAATAATTTGTTGTTTACAATTTACATCCTTATACTATTACATTACCCTATATTCATGAAAATTTTCTACTCCCCTCATTCATGAAATTTCAATTTTTCTCTTGTAACATTTGTGAAGTTGCATATTTATTATGTCATTGATGTACACACATAATTTTGTCAACAATTGTTATAGATCATAAATATTAAAAAATTAGTTAACAATTAGGATTCGTGTCATGGTTCATTAGACTAGAAAACCACCATATATAGTTATCCATTTTTAGATCATGAGACAAAATATGAAATAATTATAACAAAAAATAAATAAAACAAAAAGAAACAAGGGATATATCTAAATGTGCCTAATATGGATTTTCAAAAAACTTGAACTATAATTTTTAAAAACTCAAAAAAACCACCCAACAATGGTATAACTAGTGCGGGGTGGGTATGATGTTTGGACATGAAAACCCACTAGGTGTTTGAATGGGCACACACGCACGCACACGCACACACACACACACACATATAAATCAGAGGTGAACTTTGCAAAAACCTGATACCTAGTTATATTAGGATTCATGAACCTACCCCCGCCACCACATTTGGCACATATAAATTTCTAATAATGATAATTGTAACCGAGCCACAAAAAAATGCATGGACAGGGGTAACTGGGTCATTACCATAATTGTACTTACACATGTGATAAAGTACAATGTCAATTTTTTGTGCAACAACCAGTTTAATTTTGATTAATACCCTAGCATGAATATGAATTTAAGGTTTTAGTTTTTAGGTTTAAAGTTTGAGGATGAGAAGTAAGAAACACTTGAAAGCTTCAAGATTCATGAGGTTTTTTAAAATATTATTTTAATGAATGTTGAGTGCATTGTTGCCGATTGTCACATCAATGAGCACAAATGACAACATTCAATGGCATTATTGATGACAATCAATGTTGGAGTCCATCTTTTTGCAAGCTGCAAGTAACATTCAAGAAAATGAAAGTGAGTTAACACAAAACACATAGATGCTTGTGTTTTGAGTATTGAGGTTCGAGGATGATACATTTTGAGGTCTAAGATTATGCATTTTGAGGTTGTTTTTATTTTAAGGTCATCAAAAGTACACAAGTTTCCAAGTTTTATGTTTTGTGTTACCCCTTTCAAGTTCTTTGCAATTCATTATTCATTCTTGAACATTCTTCATCAAATGCTTTAATTTAAGTCTAGATTTTGATTCTCAAATTTTTGTTTTCGTTTATTCCAAAACTTGATTCTTGAGCAAGCTTCAAGTTCAACTTTATGTGTTGTGTGTTCATGTTTTTTATCAATTGTTGTAAAAGTTGTAGTAAGTTCATCAAGCAAAACTGCAAGTTGTAACAAGTTCATTAGAACTTTGGGTTTCTTCAAAGTTTTTTTGCTTGACCTTAAGCCTTCTATTTTGACTTTTGATATTGAGGTTTCATTCTCGAGCTCAATTTTCAACAAGCTTGTGATCTCACCTTGAGATCGATTCTTGAACAAACTTTTATTCACCTTTTTTTGAGCTTGGTTTTTGAGGAAGGTCATTGTTGGGTTGCATGTTAGACAACAAGTTCATTAGGGCTTCTCCTTAGCTTCCCTAAACCCTGCACCTTCTAAAATTCCAAAACACTTGTTTTTGTGCAGCAATATTCCTTTCTTGGCTTACATGGAATCTCTAAATGATCTAGTTGGGATCTTATTTTCAATCTTCCACATGTTTTTCTAGGTTCTACCAACAATAACATTGAAGGTGAAACTACAAAGGTTGAAGAACATGTAACTGAAAAGTGTTGTGCTTTGGAAAAGTGATTGATTGATTTGAAAAAACAAGGTGTAACATGGAAACTACACAATTGCAATTTGATCACCTTAAATTTCTATTAAGTGAACAACATCCAACCTATCAATCTTACCCAAACCAAATCATGTGATGTATTATTTATCACCATCAAATAATAGGCCTTGAAATTTTACCCTTACGCATTAAAAGTTGAAAATGGTGCATAACTTACCACAAATCCAATGGCATAACTACCATGTTGAAATAGAACATAATGCCTTGTTGAAAATGTATGTGGAAGAAGTTAGCAACTGGCCTAGACTTGCATTTGAACATCATCTAACAACTAAACACCCATGTATTGCCTTGAATGTAATCTCTAGATTTTTTTCATTCACAAACTAGTTTAGAAAAGACAATTATACATAGGTTGGATTCTTGGAAGATGTAATGTTGTATGTCATTAAAAGTTTTTTGCCCATGAGGATGGTTGAATTTGTTTGGTTACATCATATGCCTTACAAGTTATGCCCAAGGGTGGTCTTCTTATCAAAAAAGTTTTTGTGGAAGAGGTTATGCTAACCTTGGTGGAAAAGACCTTGGTACATATGTGTAACTTGCATTAGTCAATTGCATGTTTACCATATGCACTTTTGATCTGTGGGTGTTTATAGGAGCATATGATGTATTTGTTGTGGTTGTCAACTTTTTATTTAGCAATTGGGAGCCTAAGCATGTGACAATTGGTTTATTTGAAACCACCACCACTAGTAATGCAACCATGGCTCCTAAACTACGAGAACTTATTGACAAGTTTTCTTTCATAATAAGATTCTTGCATATGTGAAGGATGAGGGGGTTAATTTCCAATCATGTGCAACAACTCTTACTTGTGTGGTGTTGTGTAGGACTTTGGGCATGTTGGAACCATTTTGTAAGTTTTCTTTCAAGCATGCCGTATCCAAGATCTGTTAATATGAAACAATAAATGAAAAAATGATTCAAGGACTAATTAGTGCATCTATAAAGGGTGTACAAACTAATTTCCAAAAGTGTATTACATGGTTGAAAAAATCCAACAAAGGAAGGCAAGCTTGGGAATAAGCATGCATAGATTTTAGATTAAGGCCCAAAAAATTAAACATGCCCATGAAAACTAGGTATGTGACTTCCTTCTTGCCTCTACTTCATATATATTTTAATTTCTTTGTTTTTTTTTCTAATTTTTTTGTATCTTGGACTTGTGGCAAGGGGGTTATGTGTTTTTTTTTTTTGTGTTTGCAAGTTTGCAAGCCAAGTCTTATTCTTCTAAGATGCATTGATGTTATGGGGTGCTATTGCCCTATGTTATAGTCAACAAATAGTGGTTTTATGAAGCTAGATACCTTCTCCAAATACTTGGGCAATTTATGAAGTTGTTGTGAAGGTTTTTGAATTCTATTATGACTAGTTGTGTTCTGAATTAGAGTTGGGGGCATTAATTTCTTGGAAATGCCCTACATTACATCATTTCTACTTGTTGTGACGTCCTTCACAAAGACCTTGCATTTGTGATTGTTCCTAATATTTTGGTGAACATAAAAGATTTTTAAAAAATCAATAATTAGAAGTACTTGTTCATCGCATCAAATAATAGGTGTTGGATGTCCTAGACCCTTTCCTTTCTTTTTTTACGTGTAGTTGAGAAAAAGAAAGGTCACAATATATTGATTGGCAATAATGTTAAATCCCATATTTAAGTCAATGTGTTTGATGAACATTTATGCAAGTTATGAAAATGCAACAATTTTGGTTGCTACATATGATGAACCTATGTTGTTACTTTGCTAATGAAGGTCTACAAGTCATCATTACCACTTGTTGATGAACCTCAAACATTTGAATCCCTAGATGGTGGTAGTTCTAGAGATTTGTTTCACACCACTAACACAACTAGAAACACATGGATAAAGATTGTTGGAAGAGAACTTTATGGCTATTGTCAATATCATTTTGATGCAAACATTTGCAAATGTGTTTTGATTTGGTGGCAGATCAAAGAACACAAGTTTCCAACAATTATTAGCTTGGCAAGACAAATATTAAGCATCCCAGCCAACCAAATTGAAATTGAATGGATTTTTTCGATTGCCAACATTCTCATAGCACTTTGCAAATGTTGCCTTTAAATAGAAAATCTCGACAAGTTGATATTTGTCAACAAGAATTGGCCTTTTGACCCACATGGTAGTGTTCGGTGCCCAAAGTTTTGGAATCTTCCGTCCGCATGTGAGGTATAAACAATTCTAACATAAGAATTGGATGCTGAATTTGAACTTGAAGTGGAACCTGAATTTGTTTGCTATAATAGTTTTTGGCATTGGTGTGATCATGTGATTGGTACTAATATCATGTGATTTTTGTGATGACTCTAATGGATAGTCATCATGGGTTTGTTGTATCCATTTTTTTCCACTATGCAATGTTAAGCTTCTCATTGAACAACATGTTTAGCTATAGCAAGTAATACCAATTGTAATGTTCATTAATAAAAAAATGGATTAAAAAAATGATGACAAATACTAAGTTCTAGAGTTATCCAAGTATCACAAGTAATACCAATTGTAATGCTCATTAATAAAAAAATGGATTAAAAAAATGATGACACATACTAAGTTCTAGAGTTATCCAAGTCTTGCTAATCTAAATAGCATAATATTTTGGTTTTAAAAAAACTCAAAAAGTGGGGCATCGTGAGAATTTCAACCACTTACCTCTTTAGAAATTAATGGAGCAAAACTGAAATATTTATTGTATTTGTGGTTTTAAATATGTTGATATTTAAACCTTTGCTTTGCTCTTTTTGCTCTTCTCTCATCTTGCATTTCTAGATGCTGGCAGGTGGTAGGGTGTAGACATTTTGATAGTTTGAAACTAGTATCAAGGTTCTATTAAAAAAAAAACTCCAAAATTCTATTATAAAACCTCAAAGAACTAGGGCTCAATTAAAAAGAAAACTCCAAATATTCAGAGACACACCCCACACTGATATTTGTCAAAGAACCCCAAAAAATCTTAAAATATAGGTGATATGTGTAAAAACGTTTTGCCAAATAACCATGAAATATACCCAGTTGTCATAATCTCCAAACCCCCGGGGCTCACCTTATATCCGTCCTATTGAAATTTCTTAAAACCCAGATCCAGGTGGTTCTTAAAAATTGAAAATAATTGAACCTGAGCAATTCTGAGTATATCTTTTTTCTGAAAACCAGACCCAACTATTATTAAAAAAAACAAATACCCGCCTCACACTGGTCTAGAACCACTTCCCATTCTCACGCATGATGTTGGGTTTGGTTTTCAGAAAAAACAAATTCTCACAATTGCTCAGGTTCAACCTTTCATTCTGCCAAGGGATTTGTTAATTGGTGTCATCAATTCAAGAAAAACCCCTGTAATTGGCCTATGTCTTAAGTTTCTTTGCTTACTCTTCTCTATATATTTTTTACCCCTCTTTTGTGTTTTGTGTGCAATGAACTTCACCAAGTTTACATCAAATGGATGAACTCCCAGGGTATAAATCTTAAAACCCTGTAATAGGACCACAACCACGCAAGTATCACAATTATGGCAAGACCTACTGGCTAGGGACGAGCCTCTCAATCACATAATCTGGTTTGACTAGCTATTATGGCCTTTTTCAGGGGTAGCTATTATATTCTAGCCACTTATTATGTTGCCTTCTCTGTGGACAGTTGGGGAGTAGCTAACAGAAGAAGATTCAGTGGACATCCATCAGTTGTGGCATCTTGACAATAATCTGCAGGTCAGCTTCCCCTGTTCAAGCCTCTACTTTACCTTTGGCATCAATTATCACCCACATCTTACAACCCACAAACAAACAATTCATTGCAGTCTCCAGCATCACCTAATTCCTCAAAAACTTTAGCAAACCTCCAAATACTAAAAAACAAGGGGCGTGTCACACTTTGGCCTTGCCATTTTACATTTAAAAGTATCTGAAGGCAAAAGAAGAATTATGGAAACTCAAATATTTCACTAGGCAAAAAATATATAATCTTCAAAAAAAATCCTCTAAGAGAAACCAAAATCCTTCAAGATATCATAACTCTATATAACTAATCTCAACTTTCAACACAAGCCAAAATATCATCTTTCAAGAATCCTCATATAAAAATAGACCTATTATTACCTAGGGGCCAAAATCCTTAAGCTACTATATTCTATAATGAATCTAAATTCAATATCCTTGCCGTGGTAGGCAAGGCCAACAAAAAGAGTTTAAAGCAAAGATTTTAGGCCAGAGTGAGCCAGCATCCACCAGTGGATGGATGGTGTGTGAACAGGAAATATTTTTTCATTGTATTTCTGTCCCATAGCTAACCATGTTGTGACAGATATGTACTATTTATGAACCTTCCACATGCATCTACCTACCTACTAGCAATCAATTGCCTTACCTACTTACCTACCGACATAGTAACCACTTACATTCTTTACCTACTTACCTATGATAGTTTCCCACTTAGATAGGTAGTTGTGTAGGTAGTGTGAGGGGGAAGTTGAAGAGTATAGATGCTAGGTTACCTTGGTAACTCAGTTGTGGTATGAACTATGAACCACAACTAAGTCATGATGCGTTTTCAATGGATGGTGCACTGGTGGGTGCTGGTTCACATAATCCAGAGTTTTACACTGGCTCAAGGTAATGTAAACTACTCCATGCCTAACCCAACAGATTCTATTCAGGAATACCTCCCCCCATGCATGGTACTCAATACATTACCTCCAACTACATCACATATTATAGAACCTCTCAGGTACAGGCCATTGAGCCCATTTTGCTGCCTGTTCAGAAATGTTGGCTGGCCCTAAGGGGCTCCATTTCGGATAGGTGTAAATACAGCATCTACAGAGAAGTAACCATCTGCAGATTTTATTGAATCCTGCGTACAATACCCACAGCTCACCGATTCCTCATAGATACATACCCTATTGGGCACAACGGCATGTACCTGGCATCTTTGATAATGTAATGGAATTCATGATTTGTGCAATGGCCATGTGGATTAGGGCAAGGGGCATGTGGATTTACAGAATGAGCACAGGGATTTTGAACAATGGTTAGGTTGTGATTAGGTCAGGTTGACACAAGAAGAGCTGTCCATTGTGCCTTATGCAGTGAGGACTAAAAAGAGGCAAAAAGGCCATGGGGTAACCATTGAGTTTTTGTAAAAAAATGTGGCTTAAGTGTTTGCAGTGTAGGGTAACAGCCTTGAGTGCGGTGTTCTCAAAATATTTTGGGAGCAACTTGCTTCTGAGGGCATTACCTCACATAAACCATTGGCAAAAGTCCATTAAAAAGGTTCTTCCTTCAATACCTGGTGGGTGTAACAGAATTTTTTACAAAAGCAAGATGCTTGCCAAAGCCGACAATTCACTTTTCAAAATGCACCCCACCCGCCCCTCCCCCCTACCCCACACTTACAGATAAAAAATTTCACTGGGTAACGTGCCCTCAAGATATAGAAGAATTTTTCTGCCAGTACTCAATGTGTAGGGCAAAGCTTGAGGTGAGGACATCACCAAAATAAGGGTGTGCAAGGCAAGAGTCAAGCCCAAGCCTGATTGCAATAATGCTCTTGCCTGAGGGCTTCAATTCTAAGTTTTTTCATATTTGGAAAGGATGGAAACTTGCATTATAAGTAATAACAAAGTACACAAGTAATGTACTAGAAAACTAAGTCTGTAAGTAGCTCGTTGAACTCTTAATTCACTCAAGATAACTAAAAAACCGAATTCAGATCAACAAATCCAGCAATCCCATTGGCCTGGAAAAAAAATCTTCAAAACTTATTCTACTAAACATTGAAAATAATGGTCCCTTTCTACCATTTCCGTTGAAATTCTCACAAACCTATGAAACCCTATTAAACATGTAACTAGTAATTCACTCAAGAATACTAAGAACTAAAATCAGACCTACAAATCCAGGAAATAACATTCATTGGCCATAACATTTTTTTCTTACACCTAGAGACACAAGCCTATTCAACACCCTCTGTACATTAGTACACTAATAAGACTACTGTAAAACCCTCGTCTGCATACAGAGAGGGTTAATAATAATGTCTAGAATATTTGACTAGTCCCAACAAAACTGCAATTTTGGTTAGGTAGGTAGGTAAAAACCGAAGGACAGACAAGGAATTTGGATGAATGGGTGAACGGATGAAGGAAGAGGAAGACACAGATCGCGACGAGAATGAGCGTTGGGGCGGCAGCAGCGTAGCGATGGCGGACGAAGAGCGAGGAAGAAGATGCTGTTGTTGCAGGTGGTGCTGCTCGTCGTGGTGGTCGTGGGCTGGTCCTACCACTTTCCACGCCACGCACATCTCGGTTCTCACAGCTCGCACCATCACAGCAGTTGACGAAAAAAAACACAAACACTCCAAATAAAGAAAGGGAAACGCAACTCTAGGTGTTGCCTGCGCTCCGCCTCTTTGAATGAGAAAAAGCATCATCTCAAGTGCATTCAGCAGCATCAAAGAAAGAAAACAAGCAAGCAAGCAGCTGGTGAGGGAAAAACTAAACCACCCGTGACAAAATTGCGCCTGCATTCTCTCTCTCTCTCTCTCTCTCTCGCGCGCAGCTTTCCTTCTCCAGATCTCTAGATCCCTGAGTTGTTTTCTTTTCTCGAGTACCAATCTGAGCTCTTTAGAATTTCAGAACTTCAGAAGGAGATCAATGTCTGATTGAGAGAGAGAGAGAGAGAGAGAGAGAGAGAGAGAGAGAGAACGGACAGTTTGCATTTCAAGGAAGGCTTGGTGTTAGAAGGAAGCCAGACCGACAGGCGGTATGGCGGTAGTTGTTTGTTGAGGAAGGACACGCAGAAAGACAGACAGAGAGATACACGGAATGAGACAGGACCAAGGAGCGCAAAGCTGGAGGTTTGACTCAGAGCTCTGGAGTGCTACAGCAACAGCGACGGAGTCAAGTACTTGTGTGTGAGAAGTATGAGAATCGATAGAGAACTGCATTTATCGTGAGAAGCTGAGAAACTGGGAAGCAGTTGGTGCGGGAAGCACTGCAGCAAGAGGGGGGGGGAAAATGTCGAAGACGGTGACAAACTGGTTTGCGCGAACAGGAAGCAAATCGCTACCAAAAGAACCGACACTTGTGAGGTGCAGTAGTGTGCATCGGACAACGAAAGAGAATGCGCCACTAGGAAACACAAACAGCGACGGAATCAGCAACGAAAATGACAATGACAATAATGTGAAATCCTGTGCACAGAAATCTGAGATTGTTGTTGCTGTTCCTGATGAGGACAACGTCGTCAGCCCCTGTGATTCTGAGGAGGAGGAAGAAGAAAATCAGGAAGAGGAAGCTGCAAACGAAGAGTTTGTCCATTTGGAATTAGGACCTCAGGTGCCGCTCAAGGAGCAACTGGAGAAAGACAAGGAAGACGAAAGCCTGAGGAGATGGAAGGAGCAGCTACTAGGATCCTCCGCAAGCTTGCTGGACGCCGTAGGAGGAGGAGACGGATTCGACTCGGATCCTGAAGTGAAGGTGTTGAGGTTAGGGATTCAGGTGAGAGGAAGGGAAGAGCTTGACATGCCACTTCCGCTCACCACCAACGCCCGGGGACACACTTTCTCGCTCAAAGAAGGCTCCCACTACCAGCTCAAGTTCCTCTTCACCGTTCGCAACAACATCGTCTCCGGTCTCTCTTGCATCAACGCGGTTTGGAAAGCCGGAATCATGGTCGACCAGACACGCTCCATGCTCGGCACCTTCGCTCCTCAACAGGAACCCTACCTTCACATCATGGCAGAGCAGGAGACCCCCTCTGGAGCTTTGGCAAGAGGCCCTTACAGTGCAAGGACAAGGTTCATTGACGATGATGGCACTGTTTTTCTCGATGTCCATTACTCCTTCGAAATTCGCAAGGATTGGTAGGCAATTCCACTCTACCATTCCCTTCTTCTTCTTCTTCTTCTTCTTTAGAGCCATGCTCAAAGCCAAAAGAGGTCAAAGCAGCAACCCTCTCTCTTTTGAGCTTTCAAGCTCAATTGTCTCTCCTCCTCATACATTCCAGAGTTTTACCATCTCTGCTGCATTGCTGTACAGAATGGATCCTCACTTGTTGTCAAGTCTCTCTCACAATCTCAGAATCATCATCAGAAGAAGGAGATGTGTGATGTGTACCCATCAGATTTGCAATTCCAAGAGCATTATTCAAAAAGATCTCAACAAGTTCTCTCTCTCTTTATCTCATGATTTCAAGCTTCCAAACAACAAGCCTGGTTGCTCTACTTTCTTTCACTGAAAATTTGGCACAAATGATTTTTGTTTAGGGTTAATAATGGTCCATTCCAAGGCTTCTATTTTGTTGTTCATAACTCACTCACTCCAGACATCATGGTGTCTGAGAGCTGAGCTCTTAGCGGTTGATGATGGAAACCCAACATTAGAAAAAGCCAAAATTCAGACAATTGAATGCAAACAGGAGAATTACATTGGAAGAGTGCACAAAGTTAGACAAGCCTTGTGTTTTGGAGTCAGCAGATTTTCTGAGCGAGAGCGTTTTTGTGTTTAGAGGATGATATTTTACCAAATAAAAATGTTTCGAAATGGATTTGCATAATGGGTGTTTATATCCAGGCTATTTACTATTGTTGAAGCTTGGCCAGCATGTGTCATTGATTATATGCTTTAATGTGGAATACACATTTTGCACATAATTGGTTGAGATCTTGGTTAGCTATTTTATGCTTGTTTTTGTGTGAGCTTGTGTCTGTGTTCTCCTTGGCAGTCTTTGCATTTGTCTTTGAGAGTTTCGATTATCAGGCACCAGATAGAGATTCCTTTCAGCCCATTTTCTTTCTTGATCCACTCCCACATTCTCTGATTTCTGAGTCTCACTTGCACTGCTGTACTCTTTTCCCCGTTTGTGAATTTTGGAGTGCCATTCCATTTGTTTGCAATTGCCTCTGTTTGTCTGGATATAAATCTTGGCGCATCAACTCAGTGCTGTAAGGTCTTTCCATCTGACCCATCATCTTGTGCTACCTTCACTCTGCAGCAGCATCAGTGGATTGTATTCTAGTGTTTTCTAATATGTCTCTACAACTGCAATAGATGCTTTAGGCACCAGAAGTTCCTTGTGCTAATTCCTGCCCAAAATAAAGCTTTCACTCCAATCATCACATTGTGGTTGTTTTCTTCAAGGTAATGTACATTGTAGAATCATATTTTCTATGTTTTGAGCTTCATCATGTTTTTGCTTAGAGGGAGAGCTTTGTGTTCCTTTATTCTGTGTTTGCAACTGGTGCATGATTTTATTTTGGTGTGCATCCAAACTTTGCCTTCTAGTAAGTGATTTCATTTCCAGCAAGTGTCACTTTTCTCGCTTCAAGGAGGAAATAGAAAAAGGACCAATGTCCAACAAAGAGACAGCACCCAAAACCAAAGCACAAATGGGGGCTTGTAAAATCACCCATGTCATGGCATGATTCCCTTGTATTCATCATGTGGTTGTTCAACACACTACATGGTAATCAACAAGCGGCTCTGCCACGAGAGGCTCTGTCCTGAAAATAAGGTATTACATTTAATGTTCTACTGTGAACTCAAGTTATATTGGATGAAAGTTTGTTGGCTTTATGAAAGATCATATATATATTTTTCACATTTGTACTAAAAACTAAAGTTTTCTAACCATCTTAGAATTCATTGTACATGTTTACAAATTGAAACCATAGTTCCATTATCTTTTCTTTAATCATACAAATAAATATAAAGTTGTAAATAATTATATCGTTTAAGAAAATCCAAGTTTTTCAAACTTGGATAATGTAGAAATTTTTTAGCAATGTGCATGAGGTATTTCGATGTTTGAAACAAACATGAATATTGAATGAATATAATTTACATGGAAATATTTTTATTTTTGGTCTCATTTTGATTTTGAAGTTTGAGAATTTGACATTTCTATTTGTTTTTGTCACATTTTGGGTTTAGGTTTTTTATGAAAGGTGTTATGATGTTTGATGGGTGTATGTGTGGATAGAACAATTGTTCAATTTTGTTTTGTTTTGGTATTGATATTTATGTTTTTTTTTTGCACATGGTCCATGAAAAAAAAAAAAAAAAAAAAAAAAAAAAAAACCAAAAGAT
>Ga0116231_10000777_pt1 | contig 60039 bp, 44 predicted proteins | sample S1TSphgellanicum_2_FD_89695 | JGI IMG/M metagenome (GOLD analysis project Ga0116231, IMG submission 89695) | Host-associated microbial communities from peat moss isolated from Minnesota, USA - S1T2_Fd - Sphagnum magellanicum MG | ecosystem: Host-associated > Plants > Peat moss > Unclassified...
ATATTTTGATATTTTCTTTCATATCTAAATTATATCAAAAATATATTTAATTTAGTTGAAAATTTAAGCGAATAAATTCGCTTGAGTCGCTTATATCTCAGGTCTAAAGACACTGAGTTTTACACCTACCATACTTTCCTATAATTGTGATTCCTAAACTATAAAGGTCAGAAGCAGGAAATGCTCTCCCGCCAAATTGTTCTGGTGACATATATCCATATGTACCAACTACTCTGCTTTAACCATCGTCTGTACAGAACCAAAATCTACTAAATAGACATCACCTACACTATTACCACTACGATTTGCTAGGAGAATATTTCTTGGTTTGATATCCCGATGAATAACAGCTGGTTGACGGGAATGTAAATAATCCAATACTTTTAATAAAGATTTACCTAATTGTTTTATCTCTGATTCGTTGAATCTTCGTCCATCTTCTACTTGTTCTTGAATAGATTTGGCTGGGATATAAGTTTGGACTAAAGCAAATCCTTTAAAATTGGGAACATCTAGTTCAGCATAATCAATGTATTTAGGAATGGCGGGATGGGAAAGACTTTTCAAAGTTTCTGCTTCTCTAGTAAATAATTTTAAATCCTCCCAGCTAAATTCTTGATTAAATATGAGAATTTTAATAACTACTAGCTGTTCTGTAGCTAAATCTTTAGCTAGCAGTGTGTATGTAGCTCTATTTTTCCCCAATTTGTCCTGGATTATATAACGATCATTTATTATTAGTGAGTTTTTCTCAAATAAGTTAGAAGTTACCATGACTTACATCTTGTTGGAGAAAGCTAGTATTATATAACACTACTATTTGATTTTTGAAAATCAGCTTTTTTACTGAGACTTTATTTAGAAATCAAATATGACTCCTATATTTATACTTAAGTATAACGGTTTAAACTCATTAATTGAGTATAAAATCAATAAAAGTTGACAGTTAACGGTTAACTGTCAACGTTACGATTAAACAGTCACTTCCTGTTTCTGAGTTACTGGTACATAAGGTTTTTCTGCACCTTGTGATAAGTAAACTGCTAGTTGGCTCTCAATTTGTTCCCGTACAATCTGGCGATATTCGATAAAGTGTTCATTGTGAGCGCAGGTGGAAATATACTGTTCCAACACCTTCGGGTTCTTTTTGAGCACGTTAAATAAATGATGCCAAAATTTCCAGCGAGTTTCTCGTTTAAATCCTTGTCGCCAAACTATAATCAATAGCGCTTTGATAGAAACCCATTCTGGAATTTTAGCTGGAGCTGTCCATCTGGGAGCACCCAACATCATGAAACAACGATAGGTACGATCTAAATAAGCTACAGGATCATATAACGCACAAAAAGCTTCAACATATTCTCTGGCTAGTTCTTCTACCGGTCGGGTGGGAACAAAGTTGATCAATGTTGTTTGATTGATATTTCCGTCCTTATGCTCCCGCAGTCTTCCCTCTTTTTTTAATCGATGCCATAATGCTGTGTTGGGTAACGCTTGTAACATGGCAAAAGTAGTAGAAGGAATCGCCGCTTGTTCCGCAAATCGGACAATGCGATCGCCCGCGCCTGGTTTTTCGCCATCGAAACCAATAATAAACCCAGCCATGGGACGCAATCCCGATTTCATGATCGCTTCCACCGCATCAATTAGGGAACCACGAGTATTTTGAAACTTTTTGGTCAGCTGTAAACTTTCCTCATCAGGTGTTTCAATCCCCAAAAATACAGCTTTGAAACCGCAGTCTACCATTAAATCCATTAACTCTTGGTCTTGCGCCAAATCGATAGAAGCTTCTGTATCAAAATTGAAAGGATATTGGTGGGACGCCATCCAAACTTTTAACTCTTTGAGCAGCAATTTTACATTACGCTTATTCCCAATAAAGTTATCATCCACCATAAACACACCTCGACGCCAACCCAATTCATAGAGGTAATCTAATTCAGCTAATAACTGGGCTGGAGTTTTTGTCCGGGGTTTTCGTCCGTAAAGTACGATGATGTCGCAGAATTCACATTGGAAAGGACAACCACGGGAAAACTGGACTGACATCATGTCATAAGCGTCAAATTCCAATAAATCAAACCGGGGAATCGGCGTTGTGGTTACATCTGGCTTTTCTGTGGTGCGGAAAACTCCTGATGTTTCTCCTCTTTGTACCGCAGCGATAAACATTGGTAAAGTTAGTTCACCCTCGTCCAAAATCATATAATCCACCCCTTCCGTTTCTACTTCATGGGGTGTTGATGTCGGGTAAGGTCCACCGACGGCGACTAATTTACCACGTCTTTTGGCTTCGTGAATTTGGGCGATTAAATCCCGTTTCTGGACAATCATCGCGGAAAAAATGACAATATCAGCCCATGACCATTCCTCTTCTGTCGCTGGACGAATATTTCGGTCTACCAGCTTAAATTCCCACTCTTGGGGTAAAATCGCCGCTACTGTCACTAACCCCAGAGGTGGTAATAACACCTTGCGGTCAACTAATGCTAATATTTTTTCATATGACCAGAAAGTTTGCGGAAATATCGGATAAACTAGCAAGATACGCATAGTACCACCCCTCGAATTTTACTTATATTGTACTTAAAACTTTACTCAAACTCTAATTCTGATCTCAACTCTAACCAATTTTTAAGATTAATTAATTTTTTTAATTAATTTTTTCCTCAGTTTTTCTGCCTACTCGGAATTCGACTCAGCTTTAAGACATCGCTCATGGTGGGACAGGTATTGGTTAAATTGAAACTCCCAGGATTAACCACACTCTCATAGGTAAAATGACGATAGTTCATACAAAACCTATCCCAGGTAGCCATTTGAATGCGAAATAAAGCAATAATTAAATTAGCTACTGAGAGAGATAAGGGAAATCGAAAGTATATCTTTTTACCCAAATACGCACAGCATTCTTCTACTGCTTGATTCACGGTTAAGCCAGATTGACCTAAAACCAGCCGATGCGATTCCCCAGTTTCTAAAGGAAAATCAATTAGATGGTTGACGACAGTGGCTATATCGCGCCCGTGAATAAAGTGAAAACTTCCATCTACTTGTAAAAAACGAATGATATCAATATATTTGATCACTTGCGCAATCCCGGTTGTGAGATGAGAAGAGGGTTTGTTCTCTTCACCTCCTAAAACTAAAGTGGGAAAAATAGTCGTGATTTTAGGGGCGATCGCCAATTTTTCTATTCTATGCAAACAATCGTATTTAGAGCGGATATAGTCTGTTCCGATCTGTCCCGCTGGCTTGAGGGGTTTATTTTGATGATCTAAAACACTCGCAGTGGAGAAGTAAATTATCTGTTCACATTCCTCTGGGTCCAGCAGCCTAATTAACTCCAGTATTTTGAAGACATTAATATCAAATGTACCTTTTCCACCCCAAGATGTGGCTGTTAATATGGCAATGTTAATTGTTTTTAGCAAAGCTGCAAATTGATCGATGTTTTGCATATCACCTGTTAAAACGGTGACACCTGGTCGTACTTCTGTATCAATATGCAACTTCTTGGGGTTACGCACCAACAAATACAATTCGTGAGTTGTTTCTTGAATTAAGGTTTCGGTTATATAGTGACCTATACAACCACTTGCACCGGTGAGTAGAATGCGTTTTTGAGACATAGGGGGAAGAGGCGGGGGAGCGGGGAGCAGGGAGCAGGGGGAAACCGGAAAAATCGGTTTCACCTGACTGATTACCTAGTTCCTATGGCGTTAAGGTTTTTTGCGGTTTCAAAGAAGAAAGCAACATTCTCTTCAGGAGTTTCTGGTAAAACACCATGACCCAAGTTGAGAATATGTCCCCCATTACCGGCTTTGCGGACAGTATCGATGATCCGCTCGCGAATAAACTGTTGGGAACCAAATAGGACACCAGGGTCCAGATTTCCTTGGACTTTGACTTGTTCACCCAATCTTGTTCGCGCATCAGCCATATCGACTGACCAATCTATAGTCAAAATATCTGCTCCAGATTGATTCATTCTTTCTAACACACCAGCGCTACCGCTGACTAACAAAATTAACGGTGTGTCAGGATGGGTGGCTTTCACTTGTTGAAAAACTTTTTGCTGATAGGGGAGAGCAAAAGTATCATAGTCTTGTGGGCTTAATTGTCCCGCCCAGGAATCGAACATTTGTACCACTTGCGCCCCGCAGTCAATCTGGTAGCGGATATAGGTGGCGATCGCCTCAGCTAATTTATCCAGCAAATTATGCAAAATGGTGGGGTCTGTGAAGGCCATTTTTTTAATTATGGCATAGGTTTTTGAGCCTTTTCCTTCTACTACATAAGCGGCTAATGTCCAAGGTGCGCCAACAAAACCCAATACTGTTGATTGATTACCCACCTCCTGGCGTAACGCCTGCAAAATAGTCTTGATAAATGGTAGGGATGTTTCTGGTTCTAACAGATGTAGAAGATCGATTTGCGCTTGATTCCGAATCGGCGAGTGGATAATGGGTCCTTTTCCTTCCGCAATATCCATTTCTATCCCCAGTCCGGGTAATGGGGTGACAATGTCGGAAAATAGAATTACTCCATCAGGACCAAAAGCCCGCCAAGGTTGTAAGGAAACTTCGATCGCCACCTCTGGAATTTCTGAGCGATCGCGAAATGAAGGGTACTTATCCCTTAAATCTCGATATGCTTTCATATATCGTCCTGCTTGTCGCATCATCCATACAGGAGGACGGTCTACTATTTCACCACGAGCAACCCGCAGGAGGAGAGGAGTCGTTGCAGAAACACCCATTTAGTACTTCATCCTAGTCACTTTAATTTAGCCAGCTTTTAGCTTATCACTTTACTGTTCCCTATTACTGGGCCAAAATGGTGCGATTCTTGCTTGAGCTTGCTTTAAAGCGTCCCTCGCTGAAGACTTACCTAATAAGGTCGCCTCGATCGCTCTCCCCAAACTATCGGAAAGACGGTTATAACCAAGGAGATTAGGACGATTGCGCGAGATGGGAATTTGGTCTAGAAACACCTTTAACCAGGGTTTTTGACGGAGGTATTTTTGGTAAGCTGGGCTTTGAGCAGATTTGCTATTAACTGGTAAAAAACCTGTTCCGATACTCCAATCTGTCTGAAATTCTTGACTCATGACAAATTCCAGAAATTTAAACGCTGCTTTTTCTCTTTCTGGATTGGTTTTCATGACATAGAAAACACCTGAACTTGTGACTGTGGATCGGGTAACATCGGCGGGAATCGGAAATACTTTATAGTCCACATTTTTAGACTTACCAATATTAGTCCAAGGTCCAGTTATTTGCATAGCTACACGACCTGTAAGAAATGCATCTTCCTCATAACCTCTCTCTAGAGGAGATAGCAGAGCTGAACCATCTTTGATTAAGTCTTCCCAGAATTCTAAGGCTTTGACCGCACCTGGATTGGTTAAATTCGGCTGGTCGTTAGCGGCTATCTCGCCCCCAGCAGATAATAAAAAAGGAAACCAACTCAAAACAGTCCATTCACTTTTACCTAAAGGTAGTAGTATCCCATATTGTTCCGGTGGGCGATCGCTGAAAGCGGGCGTTCGGCCATCGCCATTTTTTAGCGTCAGTTTCCGCGCCACTTGGCGTAATTCTGCCCAAGTTCGCGGAACTTGTGTTATCCCCGCAGCTTGGAAAAGGTCATGACGATAGAATATCCCGATGTTGCTGGTGGAAAATGGTACTCCCCAAGTATGACCGTGAAGTCGCAGTTCCTGAAATAGATTAGCGTTAACTTCCGATTTTACAGGCGTTTTGTCCAACCAGCTTTCTATGGGGACAATTGCGCCTAGTTCGACAAATTGACCGATGAGTTGTGGAGAAGAAGAAAGAATATCTGGAGGTGAATTCCCTACAACTGCTGCTAGTATTTTTGTTAGTTGTACACCCGCAAATATGGATTCAATTTGGATATCGGTATGAGTCGAATTGAACTTATCTACTAATTTTTGGAATACATCACGATTGCTAGGAGGATTAATTCCTTGCCAAAGAGTCAGATGAATCACTTGGTTGGGTCTCTCCACTACATGCTGGCAACTGGATAAAAATATTACACATAAAGCCATGGTAATAGTTATCTTCAGCAGGTGGAAATAGCTCCTGTTTATCATAAATTAGGTTTCCTAGACTCCTCCTATCCCAATTTTCCTAAAAAATCTTTGGTAATACTGTTTTCTGCTACTTTTGTGTAAACATAGGTTTCTGGTTCGGTGATTTTTTGGGTGTGAAAAATCTTTTGGGCCCGTTCCCACAGGTCTGTATCTTCTCCATAAGCTAAATGATTAAATCCTTGGAGCTGGAAAAATACATTCCTCTTCCCAAAAAATGTAGCGCCCAAAACGCATTCTCTAGCATTAATCAACTTACCAGGTTGATAGTAATCTGGTACCATAATTTCTGATTCAGAGAAAAAACCACCGCTAATCAAATCGATTTCTGGATTAGCTTTCATATATGCTAAACGGGATTCTAAATGATGTGGTTTATATAAATCATCACTATCAATAAACGTGATATATTTGCCAAAACAGGCTTGAATTCCGACATTTTTAGCATAACATTGTTTTTTATTTTGATGTTTTAAATACCGAATATTAGTGAAGATTGATAGGTAAAGATTGGCAATTTCAAATGTACTATCAGCACTACCATCATCTACAATCAGGAGTTCCCAATTGGGGAAACTTTGGCTAATCACACTATTAATACATGTGTTTAAATAACTGGCTCGGTTATATGTACACATGATAATACTAATTTCTGGACTGCTATCAAAATTAATCGGACTCATAGGAAGTTATTTGTGAAGTTATTTGTGAATGGTGAGGAAAAGATAAAACTCCCAATTGAGCATCTAAAATTACCTCAGCTCCTACGGGTAATGCTGCGTTGGGATGATCGTGACCAAAAGGCAAATTGGAGACAATAGGAATACCTAAGTCGCCTAAGCGATCGCGCAAAACTTCCTCTATGTTAAAACTGGATAGATGGGCTGGGGATTCACATTTTGTAAAACCACCTAAAGCAATTCCACCAACTTGCGCCAAAACTCCACTTAAACGCCATTGGGTCAACATTCTATCGATCCGATAGGGTGCTTCTGTCACATCTTCCCAGGCTAAGATTATACCATTGAGGTCAGGTAAAATCGGCGTCCCCAAAAGATGAGTCGCCACTGTTAAATTCCCCGGAAGTAATCTACCACTGACAACACCACCCCCCCAACCATCACCTCTTAATGGCGCGAGAGGACGTCCCTCCAGCAAATCAAATAATCGCTCAATTGACCAATCTGGCTCATTGACTAAGGTGGTGAGTACGGGAGCATGGGCGCTAGAAAATCCTCTTTTGTAAAGGTTCCACAACAGGGCTGTAATATCGGAAAAGCCAATCAGCCATGGAGGTGATGCTCGTAAACTTGGGACTTGGCTCAATTCCAAAATGCGTGTACTCCCAAAGCCACCTCTAGCACAAAGTATCCCCTGACAATTAGGGTCTGACCATGCTGATTTTAATTCTCCCAGACGGGTTTCGTCTCTCCCTGCTAGATAACCCCATTGATCGTGAATCTCTGGGTAAATTTCTATTCGATAACCATGCGATCGCCAAATCTCCACACCCTGTTCTAAAGCTGCTTTTTCCCGTAGCACACCACTAGGAGCAATTACTCGCAGTAAGTCGCCTGGTTTTAAGGGAGGAGGGAAGATTTTGTTTTGATTTGTCAACCTTGAACGCATCAATTTTGGTCTGGGGATGTATCTTCTGGCAAAGTATTTTGCGGGTCAATGACAATATTGAAATGATTCATGTGATTTAAAGCGTATCTTGCTGTCGCTTGTACTTCCGGGTCTACGTCTTCTAAAGCATGGCGCAAAATATAACTCATTTGTCCCATCATGTCACAAATTCGCAACAAATCGCGGATCGCATTTTGTCTGACTTGAGGATTTTTATCTTGCATCGAAATCGCTAAAACGCGTTTCATTGGTTTGAGTGTGCGAGCGCCGATTTCGGCTAAGGCTGATAAGATTAAACCACGCTGCTGAGAATCGACATTAGCCATTAAGTCTATTAATGGTTGTACTGCTCGCGAGTCTCCTTGCTGACCTAAATTCCAAATAGCTAAACGGCGCTTTGTGGGGTTCTCTGTATGCAATTCTTGAATCAACTGTTCTACAGCACTAAGTTGAGCTAATGGGGAAGTTTTGGTAATGGCAAGTATTTCTGGCGCAGGCGGTAATGCTGGTGTTGCTCCTGGCTCTAAAAGTAATTGTGGACTCGTTTGTGGGGAAGAAGTTAATAATTTTTCGGCTGGGGTTGTGGATTCTGACAGTTGTTGACTGAGAAATAACTTATTCCTCATATTCATCAGCAAAAGAATAGCTCCCACAATCCCTAAAGTTCCTAAAACTCCTAAAACTCCAATTATCAGGAAGGTGTATTTAGATGTTGGTTGTCGAGTTTGCAGATTAACTGGGGGTGGAGAATTACTAGCAGGAGAACATTGAGTTATACCTGTTAAAGCTTTTTTTAAAGCTATTTTAGTCGTCAAATCAGCTACCCCATCTGAGCGTTTCAACCTCGTAGCTTTTTGAAACTGAGCTATAGACTTTTGTGTAGTCTGATTATATTGTCCATCTATCTTATCTCGATAGTAGCCTAATGCTTTTAATTGGACTTGTACTACTTCAACTTCTGGGTCAGCTGTATGCAAATTAGAAATAGTTAGAGGTACAGACACAGGTTTAAGCGAGCTAGCAACCGCGCCACCAGGATAAAAACTCAAGCTAATCAAGTAGAGCCAGCTGGCAAACTGGATAATCCTATACCCCCGCCTTTTTGACCTCATCTGTGTTCTTCTCCCAATTTAAAGCTGAAGATTTCAGAAATTCCCGCTGGTTAATTAAACAAATACTAATTAAGGTAAAAAATACTCCCGCCCACTGGATAGGATTCAGGACTTCTGCGAGCAGCAGATGACCAAATATTAGCGCGAAGATTGGGGTCAAAAATGTCAGAGAACTTAAACTAGTCAGATTTCCCTGAGCCGCAAAGTAGAAGAATAAGCCATAGGCGATCGCACTACCAAACACTGTGCTATACCCTAAAGCCAGCCAATCTGATATCAATAGATGTTCCCATTGTTGAGACTCTAGCAGCGATGAGATTCCCCATAAAGACAAACCGGCAAAAATCATATGCCATCCAGTAGCGACAACAGGGTCAACGTAGCGGATGATAAATCGAATCATCACTGTTCCCAGCGCCATTGATAAAGCCGCGAGTAGCATCAACCATTCTCCACCCTGTGACAACTGTTCCCAGTCAGGTAGGGGGAAGAGGATAATTTTTGTGGGTGAGTCTAACAGCTGCCAAAACCACTCAGGAGGTAGCCCAATGAGACTGATACCAAAAATTCCCAATCCCAATCCTAGCCATCCCCAAAAACCAATATGTTCCTGAAATAGCCATAAGGAGAGTACTGCTACCGCTAGCGGTTGTGAGTCAATCATCACCGAACCTAATCCAGCTCCAGTTTTGACTAAGCCTGCTGCTAAACAGCCTTGAAATAACACTCCATCTACTAGAGAAAATAAGATAATCCATAACCATGCTAACCAACCTTCAGGGAGGGACTTACCCAAAAATGCCGCAACTATCAGGATTAACACACCCGCAGGAAACAACCGCAATCCAGCCATAAATAAAGGTGTAGTGTGAGGTAACACCCCTTTCATGGCTACCATTGCTGTACCCCAGAGGAAAAATGGGGTAATTAGTAATACAGGAGTTAAAAATGATAATCTCATGATTAGAGGGTGTAGGGTGTAGGGTGTGGGGTAAAGACTGCTTCTACAATTTATTTGATTAAGAATTCAGTAATTTTACTATCATTTTCACCCCAAATTCTTCTGCAAAAACTCCCTTTTTATAATCTAAACTCCAAAGTTCTAGATCGCATTCATCACCTCTGTTAGCGGGAGAGACCCACAGGTTAAATTCGCGACTATCTGGCAAATATTCGCATTTTATCTGAGACACAGCCCCAATTTGTCTTCTATCTAGAGCTACTGCTAATCTTAAAATGGCGCTGAGTTGATTCACCATTTGGCGGTGTTCTTTGTGCAATAAATTGCGGTAATTATCATGCTTTTTCTTGGGTGGTGACTTGCGATGATAACGCGCTAGATTAGCAATTATTTCGATCTCGGTTTCGTTATATCCCAGTAACTCACCATGGCGAATTAAGTAGTAAGAGTGCTTATGATGGGCAGAATGGCTGACATAGTGACCACAATTGTGCAATACAGCAGCAGCCCAGAGTAATTTACGTTCTTCCTCTCCCCAGTTATGCAGTATTTTTTGGGTTTGGTCGAACAAGCTGATCGCAAAATCAGCTACGCGATCGCCATGTGCTAGATTGAGATGATACTTTTTAGCAATTCTCAACACGCTGCGTTGACGAATTGAACTTTGGAATTGCAGTTTATTATCAATATAACCATGCATTAACATCCAATCAACTATGACTCCCTCCCGCAGGGAACGCTCGCAGACTGTGACTGTACCTACATTCAATAAAGTCATGGCTTCAAGTAAAATAATTGCCCCCGCCAGGATCACTTCTGCTCGTTTTTCGGGGATTCCCGGAATTGTCGCCCGTTCAATTTCAGTCATGCGTCGTAAGCGTTCTATCCATTCGCGCAGGTCTACGAGGCTGAATTGATATCCGTTGAGAGTAGAAGGGATAAAACCCAATTTTGCTTGCGCATGAATTATCGCTAAGGTTTCAATTGTCCCAGAGGTACCCACAAACTTGGGTAAATCACCGACCAGAAGGTTGCTCTGGATTTCTGCTACAGAGCGTTCTAACATTCCCCGCACATAAACTTGTAAACGGTGAAATTCCATGTCGTTTATGGGGTCGGAAGTGATTAGTTCTGCGGTCAGGCGAACCGCACCGATTTTGGTGCTAGTGAGACTTAGCGCTTCTTGAGCATTACACAAAATCAATTCTGTGGAACCACCGCCAATGTCGATGATGATATGCGTCTGGTTATGCAGTTCCATCCCAGATAATACGCCTAAATAGATGCGTCGCGCTTCTTCTTGACCGGAAATTAAATCGACGTTTAAACCTGTTTGAGCTGCCACTCTCTGTAAAAACTCTTGACCATTTGGGGCTTCCCGGACAGCACTAGTAGCTACAGCTATCACACTGTCTGCGCCAAAAGTTTGGGCAAGTTGCTGGAATCTGCCTAAACAGGCGATCGCCAAATTCATCGTCTCTGGTTTCAAGTCTCCGGTAGACTGGTCACAATTACCTAATCTCACAGTTTCTTTTTCTCTGGCAATAATACTAAAAGAGGTAGTAGTTGATTCGATGCTTACTACTACCATATGTAGGGAGTTAGTACCGATATCAATAGCCGCAATAATCCGGTTCTGCTGCATGGGTTGAGTGGATGTGTTCTCCCCATTAACTGAAACTAAATTCAGCATCTTGGTTTCTCTCTATATAATTAATTTTGGTAGCAACAAGTCTGAGAACAAACAACATTAATATTTAGATACACCAAAGTAAAGGCATTTTTCTGAGTATGCTAGAAACACCTGAAAACAAATCTCAACCAGTTTGGCTGACAATCATGCGTCTGTTGCGATGGGATAAGCCGGAAGGTAGATTGATTTTGATGGTTCCTGCACTTTGGGCTGTGTTTTTGGCAGCTCATGGAAAACCACCTTTACCCTTGGTGGGGGTAATTGTTTTAGGCACCCTATCTACTAGCGCAGCGGGATGTGTGGTCAATGATTTATGGGACCGGAACTTAGACCGACAAGTGGCGAGAACAAGCGATCGCCCCTTGGCTGCGCGGACACTTTCTCTGCAAGTAGGAATTTTTGTGGGTCTGGTTTCCCTATTAAGTGCCGCAGTACTTGCCTTCTATCTTAACGCTTTAAGTTTTTGGTTGTCTGCAGCAGCTGTTCCTGTCATTTTACTTTATCCAGGAGCTAAACGGGTATTTCCTCTACCCCAATTGGTACTTTCTCTAGCTTGGGGTTTTGCTGTTTTAATTAGTTGGAGCGCAGTTACACAGAACATTACTACCCCTACTTGGTTACTCTGGGGTGCAACTATCATGTGGACATTGGGTTTTGATACTATTTACGCCATGAGCGATCGCGAAGATGACCGTCGTATTGGCATCAATTCCAGCGCCCTGTTTTTTGGTAAATATGTCTCTGGTGCTGTTGGCATTTTTTTTACTGGTACAATTGTTCTATTAATGGCATTAGGTTACTCCATCCACCTGAATATTACTTTTTGGCTGTGCTTATTTGTCGCTACTTGTTGTTGGTTATGGCAATATTGGCGCTTGGCTCAACCAGAAATCCCATTACCTGCTTACAGTCAGATGTTTCGGCAAAACGTCTGGATTGGGTTTTTAATTTTATTAGGAATGATTAGTGGCTCTGCTAGCTGAAATTAAGGCATAAAAGTAAATATACTCACTAATTTGTTCAATTTGAGCATTTTTCATTTGTCCAAATTGATAAAAGTATTTTTAACCTCCCAAGTTTTTACTAGGAGGAGAGGAGAACAATTTTGTCAATCATCTTACAGAAAAATCGACCGTCTGCATGTGGTCATTTTGTCAAATAGTTGTTATATTCCTTAATAAAGAGATGGGAGTTATTTTATGGACCAACCAATAGAGCTTTCTTTAGAACAGCAATTCAACATTCACTCATTTGCTAGCCAGGTACAGCATATGACCCATGAGCAAGCCAAGGATTTTTTGGTCAAGCTCTACGAGCAAATGGTTGTCAGAGAAGCAACTTATAAAGAACTGCTGAAGCATCAGTGGGGGCTAGATTCTGGCTCCACTATGGCATAGGGTGAATTTTCTTATGTCGCAGTGGACGACCTCCTTCTCTTACTCAGTTCCACATAGGAAAAGAATTGGGGATGTTGGGGCGTCAACTTTTATTCCAGACGAGAGGATCAACCTGATAGATCAAACGGAGAATCAGTATCAATAGTCTCTAATTTCGCCACAATTTTGGATTTGATTTTTTCATACTCCCTTTTCAGTAAATCTTTACTCACTTGGGGGTCAGCCGATACTCTAGTAATATTGCTAGCTTGTAGCCATTCTCTCAGACGTTGACATTGATTAGTCGCAATACTGGAATTAAGGATATGCGCGCAGCGATTAGGATACTCTCTGGCAAAGAGTAATATGTAATAACTCCCTGAATGTTGGAGTAACCGCACCATTTCCTGCCCAAAACTAGACTTGAGGTCAAGATAATAATGTAACCATTTAGGACCATGTTTGCGGTTATAAATAACTGTGATCCAGAGCAACATGGGATGGGGAGACGAAATAAATAAAAATTGATTATAGCGGGTGCAATGTAGACGCTTCATGATTTCTGCTTGAGATAACATCACCCATAAAGTAGGAGCAACCCTGCGATTATGATGAAGCGGCTGTGGAAAAACAATATCAGCAATTGGTTTATTTGCAGGCCAAACCACAAAGTTAATAATCTCATCTACATTCATGGGAAATGGCAAATTCGTTCCTGTTTTCCCCTCCGACAGAGGATGAGTGAGATTTTCTATCTTGTGATTGGGGGTTGGTTGAGCAGTAATTTTATCCTTTGCTAATGGCTCAGTAGTATAATAATATTTGTTTTTACTATTATCAGTATTGTCTTGCTCTGATTCTATAGTTGCTAAAGCGCTGAGTATTTCGGCAATTTTTTGGGGACGTTCTCCTGGCGTTTTAGCTAGACAACCCATGATCAAATCTTCTAGTGCTTTTGGAGCTGTAACTTTTGGAGCTACCTCTGCAAAAGAATGTGGTGGTTGAAAATGATGTACTTTATACCATGCTCCAAATGATTGGGCTGAGGCAATAAATGGCATTTTGCCAGTTAGCATCTCAAACATCAATACACCCAAACTATAAATATCAGAACGGTTGTCTAGTTCTTTACCCTCCATTTGCTCTGGAGAAGAATAAGCTAATGTCCCTAAATAAAATTTCGTTTGGTCGCCATCTGACATGAGTAACTTAGCAATCCCAAAGTCCAGAACTTTGACTAATTCTCCAAAACTGGGGTCTTGAACCACCCACATATTGCTAGGTTTAATATCACGATGAATAATTGGGCAGATTACCCCATCTATTAATATACCATCATGAGCGCATTGCAAACCCAGACAAATTTGTCGAGACATACTTAAAAATCGAGATACAGTCACATGCTGTTTGCGAATCACTGTATTCAACCCATGTCCTTGTAGGTATTCCATGACGTAGTATGGTGTATCCTTTTCATCCACACCATAATCCATTACTCGGACAATATGTAGGCTTTTTTGTCCTAATAAGGCACAAGTTTTAGCTTCTCTTTCAAAACGCTCTTGCAAGCGCATTTTTTCATTTTGAATTGACAGAGCAAGAAACTTAACCGCAACTGGTACACCTCCCAACAGAATATCCTTAGCACAATACACACGTCCCATGGCTCCTGTACCAATTAGCTCCTGAAGCTGGTAGCGTTTGTTGAGTAAGCGACCAATGTTGGGGTCTGACATAAGAAAATTCGACTCCAGAGAATACAAAATCTATACTCTTGAACAGGGAACAGGGAACAGGGAACAGAGAAGAAATTTTGGTCATTTTCTGTCCACCTACTTATTTGGATTGACGCTCTAGACTCGCCTCCATTGTACTAGTTAAAAAATGTCCAGAGAGGATACCACTGGTTAAATAGTAACTATTCTCAGAAATTCGGTGCAGAGTTTCAAACCCGCTCCGCCGCTGACGATCGCCCAATACCCAATAACGCTGGACGATTGTATCTGGACAAATCCAACCTTCCCCCTCAATCTGCCCTAAAAGATTGTGTTGAAGTAAAAAAGTATACTGACGCTCCCCATCATCCAGCCGTCCTTTATATTGACAAGAGATTTCTGTCCGATCGCTACTGGTAAAGATTAACTTTGTTACCATAGAAAACCAACTGTCTCGGTTCCAAGCAACTAAAGTCATTCCCTTAAAGCTGATTGGCATTTGATGGCGTTCTAACCAACTACCTTGCATTGTCCAGCGCCCTGGTTCTAATAAAAAAGTGTGACCCACTCAATTCCTTGCCTTTATCTCATCCGTCCAACGGAGAGAATATTTAACTATAGTTATTGGGAACATAAAATTAATCTAAGTACAGTATAGCCTTTAAAATTCTGTTTAGGTTGAGTTCAATTATGAATACACTTCCCCCAATAGCCTTTCTTGGGATCCTCCAGTCACAGCAGGTAAATTTCCTGTAATCCCTAGATCCCGCCAATAGGCTAGGATAGCAAAGGCGATCGCTTCTTTAAACGCTGCACTTAATCCCACTTCATCGGTAGTAGAAACTTGTATTGGCGACAATAATAACTTTAACCTATATTTTAAGTAAGAATTTCGGCTACCGCCACCAGATAAAAAAACTCGTTCTGGCATTTCGGGTAAAAATGTTTGATAACTGTGGGCTATTGAGGCTGCTGTCAGTTCTGTAATTGTTGCTAGTGTGTCAGATGCACCCAGTTGATAGGCTTGAGCATCTTGTAAACAGTTTTCCCAGTAAGCCAGACCAAATAATTCCCGCCCAGTTGATTTCGGGGGTGGTAAATGAAAGTATGCTTGGTCTAACCATTGTGCTACTAATAAATCACAGGGAGTTCCACTAGCCGCCCAATCACCATTTTCATCATAATTCTTAGCTCCAGCAGTGAAATGCTGTACTGCTAAATCTAATAAGCTATTTCCCGGACCTGTATCCCAACCGCGAATTTTCTCTAGCCAGTTATGATGACGTGGGGGAATAAAGGTAACATTGCCAATTCCCCCAATATTCTGAACACATCTTGCTTCTTGAGGATGACTGAGTAAATATGCATCAACTCTGGGTACAAGAGGCGCACCTTGTCCACCCACAGCAATATCCGCAGCTCGGAAATTACTCACAGTTTTCACCCCAGTTAAATGTGCTATTAGCGCCCCCCGTCCTAGTTGCAGGCTATAGCCTAAAAGTTCCCCTTTTGGTCGATGGTAAACTGTTTGTCCGTGGGAACCAATCAAGCTAGCTGGTGGATGACCAATTTGAATATTTTTTGCGGCTTGGGCAAAAGCTATGGCGATCGCATCATCCATATCGGCTAAATCTGCCATGGAAATAGCTATACCACCACAGACAGACAAAATTTTATCTCTCAGCCAATTAGGGTAAGGATATGTTTCCCCTGCTAATTGGTTAATCCGCAAGTCCAAATCTCTCCCAGAAATCTCTACCAAAGCAGCATCTATACCATCGACAGATGTACCACTCATTAGCCCAACAACACGAGTAGAATCCATTAATAAAGATGCGTCTGTAATTTACTTGTTGTAGTTTAATAGATTCCGCCAGCGATGTCAAAACTAAGAATTTACAGGCTTCATAGCTTACTTTATCCATAGTACCAGAGTAATGATGCCGATTTCACTATTCTGAGGAAAAAAGAAATTGATAGTAATTTCACTGATGGAAACCTAGTAAAAAATATTAATAATGAAGCTAGATATTCAATTTCTTTAAACTCAAACTACATTTGGATTCAAGTATTATGTTTCTGAAAAAAAGTGCTGCTAATGCGACTCTTATTACCTGCGTCCTCGCTACAGCTACCGTGATTTCGCGACCTGTATTGGCCAGCCCAATCGCCACAAATGATGGATTTGACGTAACTGTTGAAGCAGCCCAACAGCAACAGTCATCACTATTGCTTAACCCTAGTGCGTATGGTGCTACAAATGTCTATCAGGCAGATTTTAACAACATTAGCGCTGGTTATCACACCACCCCCATTACCCTAGATAATATTGGTACACTTAATAGTGGTTTTATCCAAACAGCTAACCAGTATGGTGGTGCTGGTGGTACAGGTAACTATTTCGATGTTGATGCTAATACTTCTGGAGTTGCGGCTGACACATCCAGCGTGCTGAAATTGAATAGTCCCCAAAGCTACTTTGGATTGGACTGGACTGCTGGAGACCCTTTCAATCAGTTGCAATTCTATACCACTATAAATGGTGTAGAAACCTTAATAGATACAGAAACAACTGCGCAGGTGGTAAATTACCTGAAAACACAATCTGGAACTAGTGCATATTACGGTAATCCCAATGCTAATTTTAAAGGTCAAGATGGTAGTGAACCTTTTGCTTACTTGAACTACTTTGCTCCTCAAGGGGTAACTTTCGACGAAATCGTTTTCTCAAATCCTGGTGGTACTGGTTTTGAATCAGATAACTGGACAGTAGCTAGCAGCTACACTTTCACCTCTGGTACAGCGATAGTTCCCGAATCTTCTAACACAGTTGGCTTACTTATATTGGCTGGATTGGGTCTTCTATCTCAAAGAAAGAGAGTTTTCCGAAAAATCTAGTCCTTCCTGCTTGACAAAAGTTGCTTTAACCACACCTCTCCTACCAAGAGAGGTGTTTTTTTATTACTCTTCCAACTCTCAACTTCTTTATCGATCTTTCAAGTCTAATGTCGCTAAGTTCACTATAACTTTACGTAGGTTCTTTTACTTTCCCCTTAAGATGTAAATGTGAGCCAAGAGAAAGACTAAATAAACTTCTTACGGTACCTCATCTGAGAAATCAGGCTACTCGATAAGACCAAATGTTGAGAGATTCAATCATCTGCTGGAAAAATAACCTTGACCGTAATTCCACTGATGTGACTGTAACGAAAAAATATTAATATTAAGCTAACCACTTAGTTTATTTAAACACCATCTACACCAGGATTGAAAACTATGTCTCTGAAAAAAATTGCCACCAACATTGCTTTATCTGCTTCTGTTCTAACTGCTAGTGTTGCGATCGCCAATACTGCAAATGCAGGAGTTACTTTGACTTATGGGAATGCAGGAGATCAAACTTCCACAGTAGCTAATACCCAAATAATCACTACCTCAATCCAACAAAACGACAGCCCAGGTATTTACAGCAGTATTGGATTAACTGATGCTAGCGGTAATGCTGTTGGTACTATTACTAATGCTTTTCTCCAAGGAACAAACCAGTATGGTGGTATTAGCGGTCAGAAATCATACTTAGATGTTGACCCGCTCACTGCTAATAGTGAATTTGGAGATTCTAGTGACACATCTATGACTCTGAATTTGAACAATCCCATAACTTACTTTGGACTAGATTGGGAAGCTGGAGACCCTTATAATACCTTGACCTTCTACGGGGATGTAAATGGAGTTGAGCAACAAGTGTATCAGACAAATACTCAAGGTGTGTTTAACTCTGTAGGATCAGGATATTATGGTAATCCAGCAGCAGGTCAATATCAAGGTGCAGACGGTGGTGAGCCTTTCGCCTTCTTGAACTTCTTTGCTACAAACGGCACAACTTTTAACAAAATTGTCTTCTCAGATAGTGCTGGTACTGGTTTTGAATCTACCAACTGGACAATAGCTGAGACCTACACTTCCACCTCTGGTAAATCCATTCCTGAGTCTTCTACCACAGTTGGTTTGTTGATGATTGCTGGTTTAGGTCTTCTATCTCAAAGAAAGAGAGTTTTCGGTAAAATCTAGACCTGTCTACAAAAGTTTAATCCAAGCTGAGGAATATTCCTCATCCCTCCACCTCTCTCACTACAAAGAGAGGTGTTTTTTTATTTTCCTCCCCTCGCCCCCTTTGCTAAGATTGCTTATCTCCAGCAATAATATGTAAATCAATATTTTTGAGTAATCTAATTAATTTTTGAGTTAATGAGCCTTTGAAGAAAATATCCCAACGAGAGCGCCGACTTTCACCCAGAACTATTTGAGTAATCCGATATTCCTCTGCTACTTGAGCAATGACATCAGCTATTTTAGTACTAGCAACTCGAATAAAATTACCTGCAAATTCTTTACAGAGTTTCTCGCAAATGTCTATGTGGAGACTTTCTTCTTTGGTTAAAAAGCGCTCTGGATCGGCTACAAATAAAACATATAATGGCGCATTCATATAAGCGGCTATTCTCGCTCCTCGACGCAGTAGTTGTAAGGAGTTAGGATAAGTCGAGACACAAACCATGACTCGCTCTTGAATACTACAAACTTGTCCTTTGGGAGTAAAGGCGATCGCATCATCTTCCACACTATCTGCGACTTCCCGCAAAGCCAATTCTCGCAAAGCAATTAAATTCCGCCTTTGGAAAAAATTCTCTAGGGATTGCTGGATTTTATCTGGCGCATAAATTTTACCTTCCATTAACCTTTCTTGGAGAGTTGCTGGAGTAACATCAACTACTAAAACTTCATCAGCTGCTTCTAAAATCCTATCTGGAACTCGCTCCCGGACTACAACACCAGTAATCCTAGCAACTAAATCATTCAAACTTTCCAAATGTTGGACATTCATCGTGGAGTAGACATCGATACCTGCTGCCAAAATTGCTTCCACGTCTTCGTAGCGTTTCTCCCGCTTTGAACCAGGAACATTAGTGTGAGCTAGTTCATCGACTAATGCTAATTGAGGCGATCGCTGAATAATCGCCTCTGTATCCATCTCCCATAAATGTAAATCCCCCCGTAGTATCTGTTTTTTAGGGATAATTTCCAGTCCTTCCGCCTTTTCCTGGGTATCCTTCCGGTTATGTGTTTCTAGCAGTCCAATTACCACATCAAAGCCTTCATGCTTGAGAGCGTGTGCTTCTTCCAACATTTTGTAGGTTTTACCAACACCAGGAGCCATACCAATGAAAATCTTGTGTTTTCCCCGTTTCGATGGATGTGTAGAAGCGCTACCATCCATCAAAGTTTCAGATTTCTGCGCATCAGTATTGGGATTATTCGATAGTTCATTCTGAGTAATCATTACCAAGTTATATTATTTACCTATATTAATAATATAACCGAGTGCCGATTCCCGACTACAAATTCTGCTTCCGGTTAATATCCTCTAAATCAAGAGCATAATTTAACCGCAAAACATTGACTCCTGGTTCTCCAAAAATACCCAAAAATCTGCCATCTGTATATTTTTTAATTAAGGGAATAATGTCTTCCTCCTTCATTCCTCTGGTACTAGCTACTTTTGGTAACTGCTGCTTTGCTGCTTTGGGAGAAATATGTGGGTCTAAACCAGAACCAGATGTATAGATCAAATCAGCCAGTGGTTGTAAATTTTCATTCTGAAGCTGATTGGCTTGTTCTCGAATCCGTTTAATCAATTCTGGATTACTAGGAGCTAGATTACTCCCCCCAGATATACCTGTGGGTTTAGCTTTTTTACCTTGACTATATTTCACCGCGCTGGGACGACCATGAAAATATCGATCTGAAGTAAAAGATTGACCAATCAAAGCAGAACCAATTGGTTTACCATCTATATTTTCCACAATACTCCCATTAGCTGTAGCTGATAAAAAAGGTAAACTCCCAAATCCTAAAATCAACCCAGGATATAAAACAGCTACCAACAACCATAGTATTAGAGTCACGCGGATAGCTCTGAAAGTTTCGCGAATAATGATCATAATCTTATTAGTGTAAGTTTATTAGTCTTACTTTATTGTTGAGTTTTTTAAGCTAAACCTAAAACTGCGAGCAGCATATCGATTAGTTTAATCACAATAAATGGTGCTATTAACCCTCCTAAGCCATAAATGACAATATTCTGTTGGAGTAATTGATTAGCTATCAGTGGTCTAAATTTAACACCCTTCAATGCTAAAGGAATTAAAGCAGGAATAATCAAAGCATTGTAAATCATTGTCGAGAGCACAGCTGAATTAATGCTAGTTAACTTCATCATATTCAGGTTTTGGAGTCTTGTATCTGCAAAAATCACTGACAAAATCACAAAGCATTTAGCGACATCATTGGCGATAGAAAACGTCATTAATGCTCCCCGCGTAATCAGCAATTGCTTACCCATACTCACGATTTCAATCAGTTTTGTCGGGTCAGAATCCAAATCTACAATATTGGCTGCTTGTTTAACTGCTTGGGTTCCTGTATTCATAGCTACGCCTACATGCGCCTGTGCTAGAGCAGGAGCATCATCATTCCCATCTCCTGTCATGGCGACTAGTCTTCCTTCGGCTCTCTCCCTCTGAATCACATGGATTTTATCGTCTGGTGTAGCTTCAGCAATAAATTCATCTAAGCCAGCTTCTCTAGCAATTACTCCCGCTGTAATCCGATTATCGCCAGTCAACATGACTGTCCGCACTCCCATCTTGCGTATCTGGTCAAATCTTTCCCTGATACCAGGTTTGACAATATCTTTCAAATAGATTAAACCATAGACTTCATTATCCAGACAAACTGCTAAGGGCGTACCTCCCTGTAGAGCAATTCGTTCGTAAATAAGGTCAATCTCAGGGACAATCTGTCCCTTGCGGGAATGGACAAATCCTTTAATTGCTTGTACAGATCCTTTGCGGACTTCACGTCCACCCATGAGGTTAGTTCCACTCATCGATGTTCTAGCTGAAAATTTCACTCCTTCTGCAAGTTTTGGGTCCAAGTCAAATTTTGCGCCTAAATTCTCTGCTAATCTGGCTATGGACTTGCCTTCTGGAGTATCATCAAAGAGGCTAGCCGCTAAAGCGATATTTGCCAGTTCGGCGATGGAGTGACGATTAACAGGAATCATCGTTTCTGCTAAACGGTTACCCAGGGTGATTGTTCCTGTTTTATCCAGAACTAGAGTATTCAAATCTCCACAGTCTTCTATTGCTCTAGCTGAAGTAGCAATGACATTATGTTGAGCAACTCTATTCATACAGGCTATACTAATGGTATTCAATAAACCAATTAATGGTATTGGTAGCATTGCTACTAGTAGGGCTAGCAGTACAGGTGGACTAACAGGAATTCCTACGTAGGATGCTAGGGCTGGTATGGTTGCTACCATACAGAAAAAGATCAGACAAAGAACTGCTGAAAATACCGTCAAAGCCATTTCCTGAGGAGTTTTACGGCGTTTTGCTCCTTCCAGTAAGGTAATCATGCGATCGATAAAACCCTTACCTGGTTCAGATGTAACCCGAATGATTAATTCATCAGCAATGATCTTCGTCCCGCCAATTACAGTACTGGAAACATCAGATCCCGATTCTTTGAGTATTGGTGCTGATTCTCCTGTAATGACTGATTCATCTACAGAAGCAACTCCCATAACGACACATCCATCAGCAGGAATAATATCCCCCGCGACTATATGAATGACATCTCCCTGTTGAATATTGCTGGAAGAAACTGGGCTAATTGTCCCATCTGCGGCGACTTTTCTGGCTACAGTTTCCGATTTTGTGGACCGCAAGGCGTTAGCTTGTGCTCTCCCTCTTCCTTCTGCTAGTGCTTCCGCAAAGTTGACAAATAATAGCGTCCAGACCAAAATCACTGTTAACACACCATTAAATAGCTGGGGGTTTTTGGGTACATTTGGTGCCAATAGTGGGGGGAAAATTGTAGCTATTAATAGCAGTAGCGCTACCACCTGTACCAAAAACATCACAGGATTTTTGACCGTGTATTTGGGATGTAATTTGACAACAGCATTATTCATGGCTTGGATATAGAGCCAATTATTATTGTCAAACTTTGTCCTTTGGCGTTTTTGACGGCGATCGCCTGGACGTGGACGAGAAAATTTCTGTCTTGGTGTTGTTACATCTGGATTCATAGTTCGTTCTCTATAGCTCCCCACTCATAAATTTATTTCCCGACCCCTACTTCCACAAACCAAATCCTTCCGCGATCGGACCTAAAGCCAATACAGGAAAGAAAGTCAACATTCCTAAAATTAAAGTAACTCCAGCTGTAACACCAGTAAATAATAAAGAATCGGTCCTCAAAGTACCACGAGTTTCTGGAACCGCTGGTTTATGAGACATACTATCTGCTAATAGCAAGATAGCGATTATGGGTACGTAGCGTCCTATTAATAAAGTAATTACAGTGCTTAAATTCCACCAGAGTGAAAAACTATGCAATCCCTGCAGAGCAGAACCATTATTAGCTGCTGCTGAAGCGTATTCATATACCACTTGGGAAATTCCATGAAACCCGGAATTGCTGATCCCCGATAGGCTGGTGGGATAAGCTAAGGTGATGGCGCTGGGAACCAAGATCAATAAAGGATGAGTCAGCAGAATTAAACTCGCCAGGACTATTTCCCGTTTCTCAATTTTGCGCCCTAAAAATTCTGGGGTGCGTCCTACCATCAACCCGGTGACGAAAACGGTGAGGATGAGATAAATAAATAAATAAGCTGTTCCTATTCCTTGTCCTCCCCAAATAATTTGCAGAAACAAATTAAATAGAGTAGAAAATATACCTTGAGGCATTAAGGAATCATGCATACTGTTGACACCACCACACATTGTTGCGGTAGTTGTTACTGCCCACAATGCACTTTGTATCCAACCAAAGCGGAGTTCTTTACCTTCTAAATTGGGTTGTTCTACGCCCAAAGCATTGTTAACTAAAGGATTTCCCAGCATTTCTCCATTACTGGTCAACCAAATTAGTCCGACAAAAATTGCGAATACCATCCCAAATAGTAAGCGACTTTGTTTAATGTTATTGGCAAATATCCCATATGTGTAAATTAGGGACGAGGGAATAGAAAGCATCGCCAGGATTTCGATTAAGTTAGTCGCCGGATTAGGGTTTTCAAATGGATGGGCGGAATTAACATTGAAAAAACCACCCCCGTTCTCACCCAGCATTTTGATCATTTCCCAAGACGCAACAGGACCTCTGGCTATATATTGTGTTCCTCCTTCTAGGGTTTGGACTTCTAACGTTCCTGCTAGTGTCTGTGGAACACCTAAAGCTAATAAGGCGATCGCCCCAATTAGAGAAAATGGCAGTAAAATCCTCGTGGTTCCACTAATCAAATCAACATAAAAATTCCCCAATTCTCTCCCAGTTAAGCCCCGGATAAAGGCAATTCCCACGGCTAATCCTGTAGCGGATGAGGTGAACATTAAAAAACCCAGAGCCGCCGTTTGGCTAAAATAACTAAAAGTCGTTTCTCCTACATAATGCTGCTGGTCAGTATTTGTCAGAAATGAAATAGTTGTATGTAACAACATATCCCAGGGATTTAAACCCAAATTTTGCGGATTTCCTGGCAGTAATTTCTGACAAAAAAGTAGTATATATACTGTAATACCCATACAAAGGTTACTGTATAATACTGAACGAATATACTGGATTCCAGTCATCGTTTCTCCCGCATTTACACCCCCCAATAGATAAATAACCTTTTCTATCGGCTTGACGATTGGGTCTAAGATTGTACTTTCTCTAGAGAAAACACGAGCTATATATCTTCCCAAAATAGGAGTGATGATGATCAAAATCAACAGTGTCAATCCAACTTGTAAAAAACTTTGCCCCATATGATTTTGTAATGCGTAATTAGTAAAAAGAGCCACCAAGTCCGCATAAATTATCTGCGCTTGGTCGATAAATTCTATTTTAAAGCTACCAATTTTAATTGTAGAGAATACCAAAAACCTATCAGCTGTATTCTAACTCCTTCTTCAACCCTACACCCTACACCCTACACCCTACACCCTTCTTCTCACATAATATTAATTGGGTCTACATCAATAGTTAAGCTAACAGATGCTGGACAAAGATGGCGGATTTCTCCCCAATTAGACAGATTAATTGCTGTCTCGCGCTTAAATTTCAGCAATATTTGCCAACGGTACCGATTCGCCACCCTTAAGATATTAGCTGGAGCAGGTCCTAAGATTTCCCACTCGGCTAATCCGTCTAAAGCTGTAGCGATTCTTTCTGCTGTATTTTGGACTTGAATCGAATCGAAGCTGCTTAAACGTAACAAAATCAAACGTCCATAAGGTGGATAGTTAAGTGCTAAACGCTGTTCTAATTCCGTTTGATAAAAAGATTGACAGGCATTATTTTGTACCGCCACAATTACTGGATGGGTGGGTGTATAAGTTTGCATAATTACTTTACCTGGATCGTCTCCTCTTCCCGCACGTCCCGCAACTTGTGTCAGGGTTTGGAATGCTCTTTCACTAGCACGATAGTCAGATAAATGGAGTAATCCATCCGCAGCGACTACCCCCACAAGGGTAACTTGTGGTAAGTCTAGTCCTTTGGTTAGCATTTGTGTACCTACTAATAAATCTGCCTCTTTGTTGATAAATTGTGTAAGTAGATTGCGGTGTGAACCTTTATTGCGAGTAGTATCGCTGTCAAAACGAATCAACCGAAGCTGCGGAAATTCGCGGGTTAATTCTTCAGCTACTCGTTGAGTTCCACTACCAAAGAACTTCAAATAGGGTGAACTACATTCAGGACATTGTTGGGGATGGGAGCGTCCATAATTACAATAATGACACCGGAGTAATTCGGGTGCGCCAGTTTCTGGATGGTGATAAGCTAAGGAAACATCGCAGTTAGGACATTCCAAGACGTAACCGCAGTGACGACAAGAGACAAAGGTGCTATGTCCACGACGATGTATAAATAAAATTCCTTGTTGTGCTGTTTCTTGGATTTGTTGGAGCGCGGATTGTAGTTTACGACTAAATATGGAACGGTTTCCACATTGTAGTTCTTGACGCATATCTACAATTTCTATCGGTGGAAATGGTCGGGAGTTAATTCTTTCTGGCAGGTTTAAGTAAATGGTCTGTTTCTGACGACCTTGATTTTGCTTGACGTTGACCCAAGTTTCTAAAGATGGAGTCGCTGAACCTAAAATTAGGGGACAATTTTCTATTTCAGCCCGCCATTGGGCGACATCGCGGGCGTGATATGTGGGGATGGGGGTGTTTTGTTTAAAGCTACTGTCATGTTCTTCGTCTAAGATGATTAATCCTAATTTGGGTAAGGGAGCAAATACCGCACTCCGGGTACCAATGATTATTTGGGGACTACCAGTCAGCATTTGTCGCCAAGTGTCATAACGTTCACCATCAGCAAGTGCGCTATGATAAACGCTGACTCTACTCCCAAAACGGGCGCGGAATCGGTCTGTTAACTGGGGTGTGAGTCCAATTTCTGGAACTAGGACTAAGACTGATTTTCCTTGTTTGATTAAGGGGGCGATCGCTTGGAGGTATACTTCTGTTTTTCCCGAACCTGTAACTCCATGCAAAAGAATTTGAGCGTATCCAAGTTGTGATTTGATTAGATCGACACATTCAGTTTGAGCCAATGTTAAAGTCTTATCTTGCTCTGGCTCTATCAACAAACCGGATTCTGTCCGCAATACCTCTCTTTCTTCAATTACAACATGTTGTTTGGCGGCTAAAGTTTTTAATATTCCTGGACTAGCATGACAAATTTGGATTAACTCTCTTTGGGATAATTCTCCACCCCGGCGACGCAGCACTTCTAAAATTTCTGCTTGGCGGGGAGTGAGGTCGCGGTCGTTGTGGTCTAAGAGAATCACTACTTTTTCCCACTTTGGTTGGGTTAATCTGGGTGGTTCTAAATAACTTTCTACTAATCCCCGCCGACATAATTCCTGGGTTCCGCGATAGGCAAATTTAATTTTCTGTTGGATATATTGAAAGCTATAATCGCCTGTCGCTTGTGTGCGCAACAGTTCTAAGATAGCGATCGCTGTCGGAGAGAGAAAAACTAAGGGTTGATTATCGCTCAGGTCTATCTCTCTACCCAACTCTGTTAACCGCAGGCGACGTTGCGATCGCCCTAGTAATCCCGGTGGTAGAGCCACGCGAATCACCTGGATCAGGGGTGTATAGTAATATGTGGCTACCCGACAGAGTAATTCCCAGTAAGTTTGGGGGAAAAAAGCCCTAGTTATTACGTCTTCTACTTCCTTGACTTTTTCTGGGGGTAGACCAGTTGGTAATTCTGTGAGCAAGCGAATGGCGATCGCTCCCAACTTTTGAGCGCCAAAAGGTACTGTTAAAATGTCCCCTGGTTTGATTTCTAACTGGGGGGGTAATCTGTAGGTAAATAAATCTGAGTTACCTGGGCAATCTACAAGTACTTCAACCCATTGGTAAATAACAGTTTGTCTCTGGTAATCTCCCTGAGACTCAGCCACCGACATAGTAGATAAATAAGCATCATTAATATACATAATCGCTAACTTTATTCACAGCTATTTCCTGATATTTCTAGATCAGACTCGCAAAATTCACTTAATATTAGCCATCTATTTGACTACATGTAAACCGTATTTAATCATCAAAATAATTACCTGACTGAAATTTGGGCGATCAATTCTTGGTTACATCAACACCTCAATATTTGATATGTAATATACAAATAAAGATAACCCAGATGTAGATAGCTTAGTAGATTTATCTACCAAATAAGATATATAGTTTTTCCACCCATTGATAGATATTCATTATTTTGCAGATGTGAGATGCTTTTATACAACTAAGATCATCCGGATTTAAAGCTATCTTTTCTGTAATTTGTATCATTTAGCGAATTATTTTGGGAATACATAAATATCCTCCCAAAAAAACAATTTATGCAGTCTCTCCCATTCCCTAGCCAGCAAAAGTCAAGTAAAATACAGGAAAACTTAAGCAATTATGGTTCTTTACCTGCATTTTTCGTATTTACTAAGGTTGAGAATATTTGAGGGAGATTTGATGTATTTAGTGGGCTAAAAAATGAAGAATGTCGATTGGTAGCCTGAAAAGAAGCATGATTGGGTGTAAAGGGAGTTATAGCCATTTGAGATTCTAGATTGAAGACTCAATCTTCACAATTAGGATGTATTTCTGTATACCCTAAACTACCATAAATCTCAAAAAATACTCTTTCTATATTCCTGTTGGGGGATGATGTATAAGGGATTGTATCTAATAGTAACTAAAAAAAAGATCAGCTAATACTGGCTTTCCCATGGGGGAATTCTCAAACAGATTATCAGGAGGTTGAAAAATACTGTCCAGTTATTTGCTAGATAGATAGGAGTATTTGTGCAAAAAGGGAAAACTACCAAACCTCAAACGAGCAGCTGTCACTAAATTATGTACCAAACAAAGCAACAATCCCTAAAGGAAACTATGAATCTTGCTGAATTGGGAACAATGGAAATGCTGGAGAATGCTGCTGCTGGTCATGAAGAACCATCACTTGATAGTTTGGAACCAGTAGTATATGAAGATTCACCAGTTTTGGAAAATTTGGAGCCAGATGAACGGGACGGGGATGAAATGGCAGCAGCCCGCCCTTCAGGATATAATAAGACTGAGCATGATGATGCTGTGGGGGCATTTTTTAAAGAAATGGCCCGCTATCCCCTCCTGAAACCTGATGAAGAAGTTGAGTTAGCCCGACGCGTCAAATTTGTGGAAGAAGTTAAAGATTTACAAGCTTCTTTGCAATTGGAACTAGGAGAAAATCCTAGCAAGGAGCTAGTAGCTGACCACCTGGAGATGACGGAAAAACAGCTAGATAATCGTTTGTATCAAGGTCGCGTAGCAAAACGCAAAATGATTCGCTCGAACCTGAGGTTAGTAGTTTCCATCGCCAAGAGATATCTCAACCGAGGCGTTCCTTTTCTGGATTTGATTCAGGAGGGGGCTATGGGGTTAAACCGGGCTACGGAAAAATTTGACCCAGATAAAGGATATAAGTTTTCTACTTACGCCTATTGGTGGATTAGACAAGCGATTACCAGAGCGATCGCCAACGATGCGCGCACGATTCGCTTACCAATCCATATAGTGGAAAAACTCAACAAACTGAAAAAAGCTCAACGTGAACTCAAACAAAAGCTCGCCCGCAATCCCAATGAAGCAGAAATGGCGGCGGCTTTAGAAATCAGCGTCCAACAACTCCGTCAACTACAACAACTCCGGCGTCAAGCGCTTTCCCTGAATCATCGCGTGGGGAAAGAAGAAGATACAGAATTGATGGATTTGCTAGAAGATGAAGACAATCAATCTCCAGAAGCTAAAATGAATGAAAACATGATGCGACAGGAGATTTGGGAAGTTTTAGGGGATGTGTTGACTCCTAGAGAAAAAGATGTGATTTCTCTCCGTTATGGTTTAACAACTAGCGAACCCTGTACTTTAGAGGAAGTGGGGAATATGTTCAACCTTTCCCGTGAGCGGGTACGCCAAATTCAAAGTAAAGCTATGCGTAAACTCCGCCGTCCTCACATCGCTAAACGCCTCAAGGGTTGGTTGATCTAGGTCATTGTCATTAGTCATTAGTAAGAAATATGGCACAGTTGATTATAAACTGTGGACTGTAGACTCAAAGACTAAAGACTAATGACCTGGCCAATTGATGTAACTGTCAGATTTGCTCAACCTAGTGATGCTTCCACATTGTTTGCGCTGATTCAGGGACTTGCAGAATACGAAGAATTGTCCCATATGGTTACTGGTAACGCATCATCCCTCCAGGAGCATTTATTTGGTACACCAAAATATATAGAAGCGATATTGGCAGAATGTCAGGGGAAAGCTGTGGGTTTTGCCTTGTTTTTACATAACTATTCTACTTTTCTCACCAAACCAGGACTTTATTTGGAAGACTTGTTTGTTTTACCAGAATATCGCCGTCGGGGTATTGGTAAGTTGTTACTGGTGAGATTAGCCCAAATAGCTAGAGAACGAAATTGTGGGCGTTTGGAGTGGAGTGTGTTGGATTGGAATGTTTCTGCTCAGGCTTTTTACCGTAGTATGGGCGCGACTATTTTGGAGGATTGGCGCATTTGTCGGGTGACAGAAGCGGCGATCGCTAATTTAGCAGGGTTGGCAGATCCAGAAAAGTGTGTATAGTTATATATAAGAAAATTATGTAAAATCCAGCAATCATAACTCCATACTCAAAATATCATGGACATCAGTAACCAGGTTGCATCTATACAGAATTGTCTGCATACAGCTTTAGGTGCTGTGGGCTGCTTTGCCGATATCCTCAAAGATCCCCAAAGTTTAACCAAATCTCCCAAATATGTTGAGCAAGCATCTGGACAGGCTTTTAATCAACCCTATGAGATCAAGGGGACAAAGATGTATGGCTTTGTTATTGAAGGCTCAATGGCCAAACTCCAGGATATTTGCGACAAATTTCTCAACAATCCCAATCATGGACATATTGAATATCGTCCAGCTTCACCCTATATCCTCCTGACTTTTAACAATATAGATTCCTTAAGTTCCATCTATGCTCCTGATCATGAAAAAGGAACGGTAACAGAGAAGGAAGCAATTTTTTGGATGTTAACTGTAGTGGGGAAAAGAGTCGGACCTCTTTTCATCGCCGAACGCCTTGCTTGGTTTTTACCTTACCACTATGTAGATAATCCTATTACTCTAGTGACAGGACGCGAAGTGAATGGTTTTTTTAAACAATTGGGTAAGTTGCAAATTCCCAATTTGAACCAACAACCAGATTTGTTTACTTTAGATACCTTGGTCTTTAAGGAATTTACGCCAGAGACTAAAGCTGTAGAAGCTCGTTTACTAGAAGTAACGCGAGTTGTATTGGGAGAACAAGCGCAATCTGTTAAAGTTTGGCAGAGTTTGACAGAAGCGATCCCAGAAATCATCGGGTTAATTTTAGGCGATCGCTCCGAAATTTCAGTCCCTGGTTTAGAACTACCATTCAATATTGTCAAATACCTAATTGAAGAAACTATGTCTGTTGTTACCCTCAGACAATTTCGAGATGTTAAGCATAGTCACCTTGCATGTTACCAAGCCTTAGTTGAAACACCTTTACAGTTAGAAACTTTTCATAGTGGGCGGTTACTTGGTTGGGGCAATTACGGGGATCAATTTGAATTAAAGATCAATAATTTTGCTAGTCAGCCTATTGTAAAAGACTTAGGATTGCACAAAAAAAGCCCTTCTGCTGTAGATAATTCGGTTCATATTCCAGTCAAACTAGCTTTCTTGCTCAATTATGACTTTATCTTGAAAAATGGTGTAACTGTGTGGCAATCGCCACAAAAATAAATGTGAATACTGCTGATAAAACGGTGCATTAGCATTAATGGGTTATTTGTTATTGCCTTTACTACCATACAAAGAAAAAAGGAAAAATAGCTATGTCTGGAGCATTTGAACCGAAAAAGATTGCTATTTTAGGAGGAGGAATAGCATCTCTCTGTACGGCTTTTGAATTAACTAGCCAATCTGGTTGGGATAGTCTTTACGAAATCACCATTTATCAAACAGGTTGGCGTTTGGGTGGAAAATGTGCAACTGGCAGAAATGTTGATCCATATGCACCCGACAAAGAGCCTGATTACCGTATACAAGAACATGGACTACATATATTCTTCGGATTCTATCAGAATTCCTTTCGTTTACTCAAACAATGTTATGACGAATTAGGAGCTAATGGTCCTTTTAATAGTATAGAAGATGCCTTCAAGCCCCATAGTCTAATTGTTCTGGAAGAATACATCCAAGGAAATTGGATAAATTTACCTTTTGACTTTCCTACAAATAAACTGCTTCCTTGGGAAGGTAGTGGTATTTATTCGCTTTGGGAACACATTTATACAACTCTTGAATTGGCCATTCAGACTTATGGACAAATTGATTTTGGTGAACCACAAAATAGCAACTGTCTAGAAAATTGGATTAAACCGCTGGAAATCGCTAAAGAAATTGGAGAATTTCTAGCAGCAGAAGGAATTTTCACAGTTTCTAACAACTTAATCAAATTCTTGTTTAAAGAGCCTAGTCGTTGGGGAGCATATTTAGATGGTCTAAACAAATTGATAGAAACCATCATCAAAGACCTGGACTTTTCTTCTGAAAAAGCGTTTCTGGATTTTGCTTATAGCTTTGCTCAGTTACTTGACAAAAATCCCCAGAACCACAGACCTGAACATTACCAATTAATCGTAAACCTGATCAAGCGATTTACAAAATACCTCTATAATCGAGCGCAAACTAACCTGGAAAAAGATCCTGATGCTTTTTGGCGATTGAATCTCATTAATCTCATGCTAGCAAGTGTCCAAGGATTACTTGTAGATGGAATCTTGCATCATGACTCTCTCGATAACTTAGATGAATACGATTATCGAGACTGGTTACGAAAACATGGCGCATGGGAAACAACTATTAATTCAGCTTTTGTCCGCTCTTTATATGACCTCGTTTATGCTTTTCCCGATGGTAATATTGCTACTCCTAGATTAGCAGCAGGGACCGCTATTCGTGTATTAGTTAGCATTGTTTTCCAGTACAATGGCGCAGTCATGTGGAAAATGCAAGCTGGTATGGGGGAAACTGTAATTACCCCATTGTATCAAGTACTAAAGCGTCGTGGTGTTAAATTTAAGTTCTTTCATGTTGTCGAAGAACTGAATTTGGATGATGAGCAAAAATCCATAACCAGAATCAAGATTTCTCGCCAAGTCAATTTAAAAAATCCTCAACAGGAATACGATCCTTTAATCAATGTTAAAGACCTCCCTTGCTGGCCAAGTAGTCCTCTCTACCATCAGATAGTAGATACAGAAGCTAAAAAACTACAAGCAGAAAATATTAATCTAGAATCATATTGGACAACTTGGCAAAATGTTGCAGAAATTAACCTGAACAAAGGTGTTGATTTTGATATTGTAGTTCTAGGTACGTCTTTGGCTCCCCTAGCTACTATCTGTCATGAACTCCTTGATGCTGCCAAAAATCCCGCCTCCCAAAACTGGCGGCAAATGGTAACTAAAGTCAAGACAGTACCTACTCAAGGTGGACAGTTATGGCTTAAACCAACCTTACTCCAATTAGGATGGCAGCTATCTAGTCCAGTATTAGGTAGCTATGTTGAGCCTCTTAGTGTGTATGCTGATATGAGTGAGCTATTGGTCAGGGAAAACTGGCCTGCTGCACAATTTCCTTATAATGTGGCTTATTTTACCGGAGTAATCCCAGATCCAAAAATTCCACCTAAGAGCGATCACGGTTTCCCAGAGAGAGAGCAACAAAAAATAGTAGCCAAAACAATTAATTTTCTGCAAAATTATATTGGACATCTTTGGCCTAATGCTACTCGTTTAGATAATCCTCAGGGATTAAATTGGGATTTACTAGTAGATCTACAAAATCGTCGTGGAGTTGAAAGGTTTCAAGCTCAGTATTGGCGAATTAACATCGACCCATCAGAGCGCTATGTACTTTCTGTACCTGGAAGTACTAAGTATCGGATAAAAACTGATAAATCTGGGTTTGATAATCTTTATTTAGCAGGTGATTGGATTAACAATGGGTTTAATGCTGGGTGTGTTGAAGCAACAATAATGTCATCAATGCAAGCAACACGGGCAATTCTTCAACAATACTTTCAGATAAGGTACAACAAGAAAATTATTCATGAGAGTGGTTATTAAAACCTATTTAAAAAGGTTTGATTCCTCTACCCAAAAAATCTCAGGTTAACATGGAATGGAGAAGATTAAGATGTGTGAACAAGATTGAGTTTTTTCTTACCTATCTATCTTATCTTCCCATTTTTGCAGCTAATTTTAGATTTATAAATAGATAAAATTAATTAATCAATTAATTAAAAAAATGATAAGTCTAGCCAATTACCAAATTTTAGAACAAATCTTTAATCAAGGAAAAACAAATGTTTACAGAGCTATAAGAGTAGAAGATGGTAGGGTAGTAGTAATTAAAATACTCAGTATAGACTATCCTCATCTACAAGATATTGTCAGGATTAAGCATGAATATGAAATTATCAAGAGATTAAATATAGCAGGTGTTGTCAAAGCCTATAGCATAGAAAAGTATAATAATAGCCTTGCTCTAGTCTTAGAGAATATTAATGGTGTCTCACTTGCTGAAATTATCAAAACTGAAAAAATCGAATTACAAGACTTTCTCCAAATAGCAATACAGATTACTCAAGCCTTGGGCGATTTACATCAAAACCAAGTTATTCATAAGGACATTAAACCACTCAATCTCGTAGTAAACTGGGCAAATCGCCTGGTTAAAATCATCGATTTTTCCCTTTCCTCCCGTTTGTCCAAAGAAAAACCCCAATTGGATAATTCCAGTTTATTAGAAGGAACCTTAGCTTATATATCTCCAGAGCAAACAGGGAGAATGAATCGCTCAGTGGATTATCGCACAGACTTTTATTCCTTAGGCGTGACTTTCTATGAAATGCTCACAACGAGGTTACCTTTTAATGCAACCGATCCCATGGAATTAGTGCATTGTCATATTGCTAAACAGCCAGTTCCATTATTGGAGTTAAAGCCAGATATTCCTCCAGTAATTTCGGCAATTGTGATGAAGCTCCTCAGTAAAACGGCTGAAGATAGATATCAAAGTGCATTTGGATTGAAAGCCGATTTGGAAACATGTCTCAATCAACTAGAATCCAGTGGTCATATCAGTGATTTTAAAATAGGTCAACAAGATCAATCTGGAAAGCTGGAAATTCCAGAAAAACTCTATGGTAGAGTTAAGGAAATCAACACTTTGTTAACCGCGTTTGAGCAAGTCAGTCAAGGAAGTAGAGAGTTAATTCTAGTTGCTGGCTATTCTGGGATTGGTAAATCAGCTATGGTGAATGAAATTCATAAGCCAATTGTCCAGAAAAGAGGATATTTCATTTCTGGTAAGTTTGAGCAGTTTAAACGCAATATACCATATGCTTCACTGATTCAAGCATTTCAAGATTTAGTAAAACAGTTATTAACGGAAAGTGCTGCGCAGTTAATTGTGTGGCGCGAAAAACTATTAGAAGCTTTAACTACTAATGCTCAAATTATTATCGATGTCATTCCAGAAATAGAACTAGTTATTGGCAAACAACCAGAAGTACCAGAACTAGGTTCAGCAGAATCACTGAATCGCTTCAATTTAGTTTTTCTGAGATTTATGAGTGTATTTACTCAAGAAGCCCATCCATTAGTGATTTTCTTAGATGATTTGCAATGGGCGGATTTAGGATCATTGAAGATGATTCAACTGCTAAATACAGACAGTGATACTAAGTATTTATTAATCATTGGAGCTTATAGAGATAATGAAGTCGATGCTAGTCATCCACTGATACTAACTTTACGGGAAATTGAAAAAGCTAATACAGTTATCAAGACAATTAACTGTAAACCTCTAAAACTATCTGATGTAGAGGAATTAGTTACAGATACACTTAAATGTACTGTAGAGAAGGCTAAACCACTAGCAGAACTCATCTTGCATAAAACTGCAGGTAATCCCTTCTTTTTCACGCAGGTGTTCAAGTATATTCATCAAGAGGGGTTACTTGTATATAACTTCAGTAACAGTGAATGGTGCTGGGATATTGAGCAAATTCAAAAGATAGGAATTACAGATAATGTTGTCGAGTTAATGTTGGATAAAATTCAAAAATTGCAGACAAATACGCAGAATATTTTGAAGTTAGCTGCTTGTATTGGAAATAGGTTTGATTTAGATACACTCGCAGTCATTAATCAAAAATCCCCCAGAGAAACAGCCGAACAATTGTGGGAAGCGATCTTAATTGGCTTAATTTTGCCTTTGGATGAGAATTACAAACTACCACAGTTAATTGATGATGTCGATAGTTTGCTCATCGACTATAAATTTTTGCATGATCGAGTACAGCAAGCAGCTTATATTTTGATTCCTGAATCTCAGAAAAAGGAAGTCCATTTAAAGATAGGTCAACTGCTGTTAAAAAATCTCAACGAGAGTTTAGTTGAAGAGAAAATTTTTGATATTACCAATCAGTTAAATATTGGGTCTGAATTAATTACTACTCAAACAGAAAAATATAAACTAGCTAAATTAAATCTCACTGTAGGAACTAAAGCTAAAGAATCTACTGCTTATGAATCGGCTGTGAATTTTTTCCGATTAGGCTTAAAAATGCTAGGAGAAGATAGTTGGCAAACAGAGTATCAATTAACTCTATCTCTCTATACAGAAACAATAGAAGCAGAATACTTAAACATTAACTTTGAGCAAGCAGAACCATTATTTGAGAGCGTGATAAAAAATAGTGCAAATATTCTGGATAGAGTAAAAGTATACGAGAAAAAGATCCAATTTTATAACTCTCAAACTAGGATGAGAGAAGCATTAGATCTGGCTCTACAAGTTTTAGAAATTTTGGAAATCCCCTTATGTAGAAATCCACCAGCAGAGGTAAAGATCGAGGAGTTAGCTAGTTTGCCAGTCATGACTGATGCTCATAAAATTGCAGCAATTAAGATGCTAATGGCAATAACACCTGCAGCTTATTTGGCAGACCCAGCATTCTTTCCTGTAGTTATTTTTACAATGGTGAATCTTTGCCTTGAATATGGAAATTCACCTTTGGCAGCTTATGCTTATGGTGCTTATGGATTAATTCTATGCGGTTGGTTACAAGATATTGAGTCAGGATATAGATTTGGTAAGTTAGCATTAAAAATGCTAGAGCGATTCAATGCTCACGATCTAGATGCTAAAGTATGTGACCTATATAATATTTTTGTCAGACATTGGAAGGAACATGTTCGAGAAACGATAAAACCTCTAGAAGAAGGTGTGCAAGCTGGTTTAGAAACAGGAGATATTGAATATGCAGGTTACAATGGAACATTGTTTTGTTGGCATGTTTTTGTGACTGGGGAAAACTTAGAAATTCTTCAAGAAAGACTAGTTCCATACATAAAATTAGCCCATAATATCCAACAAGACCATTTCACTCACTGTCTGTTAATTTTAAGACAAATGGTTAGAGATTTAATTCAGGGGGTAGAAGCTAGGGCTTATCTAGAAGGTGAAATCTTTAATAAGTCAACGATGCAACAATTAACAGAGAATGTTACAGCTATTTTTTATGTTTATTTAGCTAAAGTTGTTCTTTGTTATTTTTCAGGTGATTATATTCAATCTCTTGAAAATGCTCAAGTAGCTAAATCATACGAACTTGCTATCACTGGATGCACTCTTGCGGTGCAATATAATTTCTATTATTCTCTATCATTGCTGGCTTTGAATATCCATCATATTTCTACACCAAACTTATTAGCTGAACATGAATTAAGTCTAGCTTTAGAACAGATAGAAGTAAATCAGCAACAGTTAGAAAAATGGGCATTTCATGCTCCAGTTAATTATCAACATAAGTATGAGCTTGTAGAAGCAGAAAAAGCTAGACTTCTCGGACAACATCTGATCGCCATGGAATATTATGACAGAGCTATTCGCGGAGCAAATGATTCTGGATATATTCAGGAAGAAGCTCTAGCTTATGAAAAAGCAGCAGAGTTTTATTTATCTCTAGAGAGATATGAGATCGCTGCTTTATACATGACAAAAGCTCACTATGGCTATCTGCGCTGGGGAGCTAAGGCTAAAGTTAAGCAATTAGAATTAAACTACCCCAAATTAATTACTAAATCAGCAATATCTAACCAAATAGATACCAAAAGTCTTTCTATCAGTTCCTCTAGTTCAACTACAACAAATCAATTAGATTTGATCACAGTAATTAAATCATCTCAGACCCTATCTGAAGAAATTATCTTAGATAATTTGTTGCAAAAACTAATGGAAATTGTAATTGAGAATGCTGGTGCTGAAGTTGGCTATTTAATTCTGGAAAGAGAAGGTAGTTTATTTGTAGAAGCTAAAAAAACTATAGATAAAAGTGAGTTACTATTTAAACGTACTAGCATAAACAATACTCAGGAATATCTCCCAATATCCCTAATTAGATACGTTGAGAAAACACGAGAAGATATTGTTATTAATAATGCTAATTCTGAAAATCGCTTTATTACAGACCCCTACATTGTCAATAATCAAGTCAAGTCTATCTTGTGTACACCCATTATCCATCAAGGTAAATTGCTCGCTATTCTCTATCTGGAAAATTCTCTGATAGTAGGAGCTTTTACCGCAGATAGATTACAGATTTTAAAGCTCCTTTCTTCTCAAGTTGCTATTTCTCTGGAAAATGCTCAACTCTATGCTAATTTAGAACAAAAAGTTGCTGTCAGAACTCAAGAATTAAATCAAAATAACCAACGATTACAAGAAACTTTACATGAACTAAAAGTCACGCAGACCCAACTCATTCAGACAGAGAAAATGTCTAGTCTGGGTCAGATGGTAGCTGGTGTGGCTCATGAAATTAATAATCCTGTCACCTTCATTCATGGGAATATAGGACATATTGATAGTTATATTTCTGACCTATTAAATTTGGTTAGTCTTTACCAAGAAGTTTATCCAAATACTACAGCAAGAATTAATGGTTTCATAGAAGAAATCAACTTGGACTTTATCAAAGAAGATGCTCCCAAAACCATGTCTTCTATCAAAAATGGTACGGAGCGGATTCGGGAAATTGTCTTAACTTTACGGAATTTCTCTCGGCTGGATGAAGCTGATATGAAATCTGTTAATATACATGAGGGAATTGATAGTACTCTGCTTATTTTACAGAATCGTCTCCAATCTAAATCTGCTTATCCTCCTATTCAAGTAATTAAAAATTATGCTAGCTTACCTTTGGTTGAATGTTATGCTGGTCAGCTAAATCAAGTATTCATGAATATACTAGGTAACGCTATTGATGCTCTGGATGATTTTAATCGTAAGCGGACTAAAACAGAAGTTGAGCAAAATCCGAATAAAATTACGATTTCTACTCAAATGATTAACTCAAGTACAATTGGAATTTCCATTCAAGATAATGGTGAAGGAATAGAAGCTGAAATTCAACAGAAAATATTTGACCCGTTCTTTACCACTAAGCCTATAGGAGATGGGACTGGTTTAGGATTATCCATTAGCTATCAAATTGTTGTGGATAAACATAATGGGAAGATTGAATGTATCTCTACTCCTGGCGCAGGCGCAGAGTTTGTGATTCAAATTCCTTTAAAGCAGAAAAAATGCTAATTATAGCAGGAGATAGAGTCTTGTATTCCATAGCTTTTATTCCCGATTCCCGCTATGTATTGGTTTCTGATTCCGTCAAATGATCGAGTTTAGCTAATATGCTTAAGCCTGCTTCTCGATTTCCATTTTTAGTCATCAATAGGAAGCGATTATAAACATCAAATTCCATTAGAGCTATAGTAGAAAGTTATTCAATAAGCTGATCAACGCTTATCTCTTTGCCTTTCGCTAATTCTTTTAATCTAGTATGTTTTTCGTCAGGTAACAGCACAAAACTATGTCTTAAGAATGATGAAAGTTGAATTTTCCCCCGATATTCTAGATAATAGAAGTGCGTCTATTCATAATTTTTTTCAGTCATACTCCCATTATTAATAATATGTTAACCAGGATTAGAGGGAATTTCTATACCTCTAAAGAATGATTTTCTGAATTTCAGCTTTAAGTAAATAGCCAATTTACAACTTGGAAGCAGCCCTGAATCTAGGCTAATATTACAGAACCTATACCCTATACCTTATACCTTATACTTTACACCTTATACTTTACACCTTATTTCCATTATGACCTTCAATTTAAAGGAGTTGATATTAAATTGGAACTTATTTAACTTTCGGGATTATTAAGATCATAGACTATGAATCTCGTTGGGATGAATCGGAATCTAGCAACAATCCATTTGCTATTATTAAAATGGCACATCTTAAAACTTTAGCTACAACTCGGAATCTAGTTGAACTAGCAATTTGGAAATGGAATATTTTACTACTTCATTTTTCTATCCTCTTGAATCAATCAACCATTATGACAACTAAAAACCCTCATGATAGCTTTGCAAAAAGTTTCTTTGAAGAACTATTTTCTCCTCTAGGCGAAGTAACCGTTGAGCGTCGAATTGCTGATGAACCACGTTCCATTGACATCTTTTTTTTGCCTTCCTTTCCTCTCGTTGATCCTGCTGATTCTATAGGTTTACTCGCTAAATTGGCTACTCAAACCGCCGTTATTGAGGTTTTTCGCAATCAGCCTACTGATGTAGAAATGCTTGTATCTGCTGGTAAACTATACGCTTATATTGGTGAACTAAATCGGGAGGCGAAACGAGAAAAGACAAGTCTTAAACACAAAGATTTAGGTAGATTGTGGATTATCTCTACTACAGTCTCTGAGAGACTAATTGATGACTATGGCGCTACACTAGATTCAGATGTTAATTGTCAGGGAGTTTATTCCTTCCATAAAGGATGGAGAGGTTCAATTATCGCTGTTAATCAACTACCAGTTACCGATGAAACTCTCTGGCTGAGAATTTTAGGTAAAGGCACAGTTCAACGTCATGCAGTGGATGAGTTATTGGCACTTCCAGATACAAATGCCTATAAACAAAATACGTTGAGAATGCTGGCAAACTTACGTATTGTTATTCTTGAACAACCAAATTTAACTGAAGATGACCAGGAGGATATAATGAACTTATCAACAGCTTACGTAGAATGGGAACAAAAAACTCTTAACCAAGGTAGAGAAGAAGGTAGAGAAGAAGGTAGAGAAGAAGGTAGAGAAGAAGGTGGACAACTAGAAGCGAAAAAGTTAGTTAAACGTCTACTTAAGCGTCAGGTTGGTGAAATTGAAAATTATTTAATTAAACAAGTTGAAGCATTACCCATTGAGGTATTAGAAGAATTAGGTGAAGCACTCTTAGATTTCTCCACTGTGGCTAATTTGGAAGAATGGCTGAAAGCTAGACCGATAGCGCAGCGCTGAGCCGGAGACGCTCCGCCTCCGGTTAGCGACGCAGGAGCGTCAGCTAGTAGAGTCATAATATACTTGTATATTTCATGCTCAGCTGAGGAGTGATTGTCTTTAAGTAAATAGCCAATTTACAAATTGGAAGCAGCCCTAAATCTAGGCTAATATTACATAACCTACACCCTACACCCCACACTCCACACTCCACACCCTTCTTCCATGTCGATCGCCAAACAAAAATTCGCCGCTTTGAGGAAATTTGGGTTAAATACACAGAATTTCAACCTTTCTCAGCGTCTAATGCTGATTGGTGTAGTTATTACCCTAGTTTTTATCTTCTTAGCCATTTTCTCACCCGTATTTCAAGCCTGGGGATGGCTGCAAAATCCCCAATTGATCTCCCTGGAAAACCAAATCCATGAACCACCCTCAGTCAAACATTGGTTTGGCACAAATCTCTTGGGTTACGATGTCTTCTCCCGGACTATATTCGGCGCTCAAGCAGCTTTAGAAGTAGTAGTCCTAGCCACAGCACTCAGTATGTTAATTGGAGTACCATTGGGGATGCTGAGTGGTTATTTGGGCGGTAACTTGGATAAAGTGTTACTGTTCCTCATGGATAGCATTTACACCCTACCTGGTTTATTACTTTCCATCACCTTAGCTTTTATCGTCGGACGGGGAATATTGAATGCGGCGATCGCCATTAGCATTGCTTACATTCCCCAATACTACCGCGTCGTTCGCAACCATACAGTCAGCGTCAAAACTGAAGTCTATATAGAAGCAGCCCAAGCATTAGGCGCTTCAACTTGGAGCATTATGACGCGATATTTATTTTTTAATGTCATCCAAAGCGTACCTGTCCTGTTTACACTCAACGCTGCTGATGCCATCCTGGTTTTAGGTGGATTGGGATTTTTAGGGTTAGGATTACCAGAAGAAGTACCAGAATGGGGACATGATCTCAAACAGGCTTTAGAAGGTTTACCCACAGGTATTTGGTGGACAGCCCTTTTTCCTGGATTGGGGATGACATCTATGGTAGTAGGGTTATCATTACTAGGCGAGGGGTTAAACGAATTTGTCAATCCCCGTCTGCGGAGAGAAAATAGAATTCGTCAATGATTTTCAATGACGAATGTAGATTTTAATTCATCCTAAACAACCTATAAAAACCAAGTGAAAGACCACATTTCTTTAATTGCGGCGGCGGCTGGCGGGTTTATGCTTTCCATTGCTCTATCTGCTATCTTAAAAGGCACACCAATGACTAGTTGGGAACAATCCAGCATTAATTCACTTCCCATGAATAATTTACGGTTAGTATTTGCGCCGGGAAATCAAACCCCAAATTCTCAGACAAATTCTCTATTCTAAATACTGTGGTCTAATTGTGATGAAACCAGAAGTACTAGGGATTGATTTGGGGGGAACAGCAATTAAATTGGGGCGGTTCTGTGTAGATGGAACCTGTTTACAATCATTAACCGTGGCTACTCCCCAGCCAGCTACACCTGAAAATGTCTTAGCTGCCCTCGTAGATGCGATCGCCCAAGTTGACCCAGACCACCAGACAAGAGCTATTGGTATCGGTACTCCTGGACCTGCTGACGCCAATGGACGGATTGCCAGAGTGGCGATTAATTTAACTGGATGGCAAAATGTGCCTTTAGCCGATTGGTTAGAGCAGAGAACAGGTTTGCCGACTATCCTTGCCAACGATGCCAACTGTGCTGGTATGGGAGAAGCCTGGTTAGGAGCAGGTCGCCATTTTCAAGATTTGATTTTGTTGACTTTGGGGACTGGAGTTGGTGGCGCAATTATCCTGAATGGGAAATTGTATGTGGGAAATCAAGGAACCGCAGGAGAATTGGGATTAATTACCTTAAATCCTGATGGTCCAATGTGTAATAGTGGTAATCAAGGGTCACTAGAACAATATACTTCAGTCAGCGCTATTCGTCGCCGTACTGGTAAAGAACCAGCCCAATTAGGCGCTTTAGCTGCAATAGGAGATGAGTTTGCTTTGACTTTCTGGCAAGAATATGGTAAAGACTTAGGCATTGGTCTAGCCAGCTTAATCTACGTCCTCACCCCACAGGCGATCATCATTGGGGGTGGTATTGCTGCTAGTCTGGAATTCTTCTTACCTGCGGTGGAAGCTGAAATCGCTTTGCGAGTTTTGCCTACATCTCGCTCAGGATTAAGGATTTTGCCAGCGACTCTAGGTAATTCGTCAGGAATGGTGGGCGCAGCAAAGTTGGCTATAGTAAATTTTTGGCCAATTTTTAGCGATCTCTAAGGTATACAAGCAAGTTATAATTTTTTTGCGGAGCAACTTTACAAAAATTTATGAGTAATCCTCTTGTGCAAGCCTTCTTTGTAGGTAGAGCAGTAGCTGAAATAATTAACGAGCGTTTGGAACTCGCTTTGACTGATGCTTTGAGCGACTTGGGCAAATTTGATGCCGAAGCGCGGGAGCATTTGCGCCAGTTCACAGAAGAGGTACTAGCAAGAGCTAACACTGCTGCTCAAGCGGCTGAATCTGGAGTTGTGGCAGGTACTTACCCTATAGGTACGCAACCTGTAGATTTACAAGCGGAAATCGATGAACTGCGGGCAGAAATTGCTTTACTACGGACTGAATTACAAAAATATCGCAGTAATCCGTGAGCAATTCAGATAGTTTAGTCATCAATATGGCTGAGAATCTGGTCCTTTGAATTTGATCACACCCCAACGGTAAGCAAACAAAAATATGGAAAAAGGTTATTCGGATCAGGCATACCGTTGGAATAGTAAAAGCTACTCTAGCAGAAAGCGCTTTGTAGACATTTGGTCTTTTTTCTTGACCTTGATGTTTAAATTATGGCGCTATAACAAAGCTTGGAGTTACCCTGGGGGGATAACAGATGCCAAGCAAACGGCTAGACGCAGAGCACAAGCTATTTGGATTCGCAATACTATTTTGGACTTAGGCCCGACTTTTATTAAAGTTGGGCAACTATTTTCTACTCGTGCTGATATTTTTCCTAGTGAATATGTAGAAGAATTATCTAAGTTACAAGATAGGGTGCCAGCATTTAGCTATGAGCTAGTAGAAACGACGATTGAGCAAGAGCTAGGTAAAAGAATTCCTCAGCTTTTCCAGAGCTTTGAACCTATACCCCTCGCCGCAGCTAGCTTAGGACAAGTACATAAGGCAATATTATATACTGGCGAGTCAGTAGTTGTCAAAGTGCAACGGCCTGGACTGGGAAAACTATTTGAAATCGATTTGCAAATCCTCAAGGGTATTTCCCGTTATTTTCAAAACCATCCTGAGTGGGGACGGGGAAGAGATTGGATGGGTATTTATGAGGAATGCTGTCGCATTCTTTGGGAGGAAATCGATTATCTACAGGAAGGGAAAAATGCTGATACCTTTCGGCGTAATTTCCGCAATTATACTTGGGCAAAAATACCAAGAGTATATTGGCGTTATACTACTGCCAAAATCATTACTTTGGAATATGTGCCTGGGATTAAGATTAGTCATTATGAGGGTTTAGAAGCTGCTGGTATAGACCGGAAAATAATTGCTCGTTATGGTGCTGAAGCATATTTGCATCAATTGCTGAATGATGGGTTTTTCCATGCCGATCCCCATCCAGGAAATTTGGCTGTCAGTCCATCTGGCGAGTTGATTTTTTACGATTTTGGGATGATGGGGCGGATTAAAGCCAATGTGCGTGAAGGTTTGATGGAAACGCTGTTTGGTATCGCCAATAAAGATGGTGAGCGGGTGGTGCAGTCATTAATCAATTTGGGAGCGATCGCGCCGATAGAAGATACAGGACCAATCAGGCGTTCCGTCCAATACATGTTGGACAACTTTATGGATAAACCGTTTGAGAGTCAATCAGTTACAGCCATTAGTGACGACCTCTACGAAATAGCTTATAATCAACCTTTTCGATTTCCTGCCACATTCACCTTTGTGATGCGGGCTTTTTCCACCCTAGAGGGGGTAGGCAAAGGGCTAGACCCAGATTTTAACTTTATGGAAGTTGCCAAGCCTTTTGCTTTGGAACTAATGACAAATACTAATGGCGCTGAAGGAGGGAATAGCTTCTTGAATGAATTAAGTCGTCAAGCAGCCCAAGTCAGTAGCACTGCTTTGGGATTACCACGTAGACTAGAAGATACTCTAGATAAATTAGAACGGGGCGATATTCGCCTGCGGGTACGCTCTATAGAAACAGAACGCTTAATCAGGCGACAAAGTAATATTCAGCTAGGAATAGGGTATGCTCTGATTATCAGCGGATTTACTTTATCAGCGACAATTTTGCTGGTTCATAATTATATCTGGTTAGCAGTGCTGACTGGTTTAATTGCCGCTACAATCTCGGTTATACTAATTCGCATGCTGCTACGGCTTGACCGTTATGACCGTATGTAGTTAATTACTGTTTCCGAATCTTCCCGAAAAAATTTATGAAACTTAGCTTCACCGGTGCTAGCGATCCGGGACTTATTCGTTCTAATAATCAAGATGCTTACTACATCGACCCAGAAGGTAGATTTTTTATAGTCGCTGATGGTATGGGTGGTCATGCAGGCGGAGAGGAAGCCAGCCGGATTGCTACCCGAGAAATTCAGGCTTTTTTAAGCCAATATTGGCAATCCCCTAAATCTTCCTCGGAACTATTAGAACAAGCTTTGTGGCAGGCTAATGATGCCATTCTCCAAGACCAACAAGACCATCCCGAACGCGCTGACATGGGAACAACGGTAGTGGCGGTAATTTTTCGGGATATCAATTCGGTTTGGTGCGCTCACATTGGCGATTCCCGGTTGTACTGCTTGCGCAAATCAGAATTAAGCCAATTGACAGATGACCATACTTGGGTCGCTAGAGCTTTGAAGGTGGGCGATATCAATATTGAGGAAGCGCGTATTCATCCTTTCCGTCATGTCCTCTCCCGTTGCTTGGGACGGGAAGACCTCAGCCAAGTGGATGTCAAACCTTTGGATTTAAAGGTGGGCGATCGCCTGTTGTTATGTAGTGATGGACTGACTGAAGAGTTGGTTGACGCTAAAATTGCTCATTGTTTGACAAGTACAGCATCTCTCAAACAAGCAGCAGATACTTTGATAGCAGCAGCTAAGGAAGAAGGTGGACACGACAATATTACAGTTGTGATTGTATCGGTAGAAGAAAATCAAGAGTGAAAGTTTTAGTTGTCGGTAATGGGGGGCGGGAACATGCTCTGGCGTGGAAACTTCTGCAATCTCCTCAAGTTGATCGGGTTGTCTGTGTACCAGGAAATGGGGGAACAGCAGCTAGTCAGCATGATCAAAATCAGCAAAATTGTCAAAACCTCCCCCTAGCGGTAGATGATTTTGCTCAGATTGGTAAGTATGCTGTAGAGAACAATATAGCTTTGGTGGTTGTAGGTCCAGAGGTTCCTTTGGCTAAGGGGATTGTGGACTATTTACAGCAGCAGGGACTTAAGGTGTTTGGGCCGGTGCAAGCAGCAGCCCAAATTGAAGCTAGTAAAATTTGGGCTAAAGGGCTGATGCAAGCAGCAGGAATACCCACAGCTAAAGCAGAGGTTTTCCATACAGCAGCAGCAGCGAAATCTTATGTCCAGTCTGGTTCATTGCCAATTGTGATTAAGGCGGATGGATTGGCGGCGGGAAAAGGTGTGACAGTTGCTCACACATTGGCAGATGCCGAAAAGTTTATTACAGCTATTTTTCAGGGAGAATTTGGCAGCGCTGGTAATGCTGTGGTGGTGGAAGAGTTTTTATCTGGGGAAGAAGTTTCCATTCTAGCTTTGACGGATGGATTGACAATTCGTCCCTTATTACCCGCGCAAGACCATAAACGCATTGGCGAAGGTGATACTGGAGAAAATACTGGTGGGATGGGTGCCTATGCTCCAGCGCCAGTGGCTACGCCAGAATTGATGTCACGGATACAAACAGAAGTTTTGGAAAGAGCGATCGCCGCATTGAGAGATAAAGGTATCGACTATCGAGGGGTACTTTATGCGGGGTTGATGATTACCCCAGATGGCGATTTTAAAGTCCTAGAATTCAATTGTCGTTTTGGTGACCCAGAAACGCAAGTAATTTTGCCCTTATTAGAAACACCTTTAGAAGAATTGATGTTTGCCTGTATAGAGCAGCGTTTAGCAGAAATACCCCCCATTGCTTGGAAAAAAGCTGTATCCGCCAATGTTGTCATCGCCTCAGGTGGATATCCGGGAAAATACTCCAAAGGGGAAATAGTCGCTGGTTTAGAAGTAGCTGAAGACGCAGCGATGGGTGTCAAGGTTTTTCATGCGGGAACAACATTAAATCAACAGGAAAAAATCATCACCGATGGCGGTAGAGTATTGAATGTGAATGGATTAGGCGCAGATTTCCCCCAGGCTTTTGCCAAAGTCTACGATAGTATTCAACGTATTTATTTTCCAGGGATGTACTACCGTAGAGATATTGGTCATAGAGTGCGGGAATAGGGAAATGCTGGCGCTGCTAACAAAAATTCGCGATGCGATCGCTAATTGGTGGACAGAGTTTACTCTCCAGACAAAATTACTAGCTGTAGCGACCTTAGTAGTTTCTCTGGTGATGAGTGGTCTTACCTTCTGGGCTATCAACACAATTCAGCAGGACGCAAGGCTGAATGACACGCGTTTTGGTCGGGATTTAGGACTCCTACTAGCTGGTAATGTCGCCCCATTGATTGCGGAACAAAATCTGAATGAAGTGGCTCGATTTTCCCAACGCTTTTACAGCAGCACTTCCAGCGTGCGGTATATGCTTTATGCGGATGAAACTGGGAAAATCTTTTTTGGGATTCCTTTCTGGGAACCAGAAGTAGAAAATTCGCTGACGATTAAGCGGCGCATTCAATTACCAGAAGCATATTCCCATGATGCTGACAGTCCTATGGTGAGACAACATATGAGTCCAGATGGAGCCGTGACTGATGTGTTTGTTCCTTTGGTTGTGAATAAAAAGTATTTGGGTGTGTTAGCAATTGGGATTAATCCTAACAAAGCTGCAGTCATTTCTACTAATTTTACTCGTGATGTCACAATTGCCGTTTTTATCACTATTTGGGTGATGGTAATTTTAGCAGGGGTAATTAATGCGCTGACAATTACAAAACCAATTAAAGAGCTTTTAGTAGGTGTTAAACAAATTGCTACGGGAAATTTTAAGCAGCGCATAGATTTACCTCTAGGGGGGGAACTAGGAGAGTTAATTTTCAGTTTTAATGAAATGGCAGAACGTTTAGAACGTTATGAGGAGCAAAATATTGAGGAATTGACAGCAGAAAAAGCTAAGTTAGAAACTTTAGTTTCCACTATTGCTGATGGTGCGGTACTGATTGATAACAATATGCAGGTCATTTTAGTCAACCCTACAGCCAAACGGATTTTTGCTTGGGATGGAGTTGATGTCGTGGGACACAATGTTTTACACCATTTACCCACCACCGTGCAAATGGAAATCACCCGGACTTTATATGAGATGGCAGCTGGAGAATGTGAAAGTGCAGAATTTCGCATTCCGCTGAATCAACCCACCAAACGGACAATCCGCATTCTCTTGACCACAGTATTGAATTTACAACGGGAGAGTATTAAAGGAATTGCCATCACTGTACAGGACATCACCCGTGAGGTGGAATTAAATGAAGCTAAGAGTCAATTCATTAGTAATATTTCTCACGAACTGCGTACACCTTTGTTTAATATCAAAACCTATATAGAAACTTTGCATGATTATGACAAAGACTTGTGCGCAGAAGAACGCCGTGAGTTTTTGCAGACTGTCAATCATGAAACTGATAGATTGACTCGGTTAGTTAACGATGTTTTGGACTTATCCAAGTTGGAATCTGGGCGGACTTACAGTTTTGATGGAGTAGATTTGGCGCAGGCGATCGAGCAGACATTGAGGACGTATCAACTCAATGCGAAAGATAAAGGGATTAAACTGATTCAGGAAGTTGCAGCCAATCTACCTTTAGTTATAGGTAACTATGATTTATTGTTACAAGTATTTGGAAATTTAATTGGCAATGCTTTGAAGTTTACCCCCTCAGGGGGTAAAGTTGCTATCTATGCTTATCAATTAGATGTTCAACCAAGTTCCCATACTCAGCCTCCCCATGTACGGATAGAAATTGCTGATACAGGAATTGGCATAGCTTCAGAAGATCAGCAAGCAATATTTGACCGTTTTGTGCGAGTAGAGAATCGAGTTCATACTTTGGAAGGTACAGGTTTAGGTTTGTCGATTGTCAGGAATATTATCGAAAGACACCATAGTAGAGTTCATCTCATCAGTGAAATTGGAGTCGGAACTACTTTTTGGTTTGACTTAGCTGTAATTGAAGAGTGATAATTGATTAAACAACCCTTAATTCAGCACAAACTGATTCGCTCAAAACATCTCTAACGATATTTAATAATTGAGAGAAAGTGTAGGGCTTTCGCAAAAATCCATTGACACCAGAGTCCAGAACCTCAGTTATCTCTTGGTCTGTTGAAACCCCACTAATAGTAATGATTTTGACCTGTGAATTAATTTCCTTCAGGATTTTGATCGAGGTTAACCCATCCATTGATGGCATCATCATATTCATCAATACAATTTTGATTTCGTTTTTGAACTGGACATATAATGAAATTGCTTCGATCCCATTACGCGCTGTAATGGTTCTGTAATTGGAGTCTTCTAACAAAGTTTTGGAAATCTCCAAAATAGCGATTTCATCATCTACAACCAGAATCAATTCTCCATTACCATTGGGTAATTGTAAATTCTCTGGTTGCTGCATCGATTCTACTTGCATAGATGGCAAATACACCTGAAATTTAGTACCTTTACCAACTTCACTATTTACCTTAACAAAACCACCGTAATTTTTGACAATACCAATGACAGTGGAAAGACCTAACCCTGTACCATTGCCGAATTCCTTAGTTGTAAAAAAAGGTTCAAAAATTCGCTCTATAATCGGAGCAGGAATACCAATTCCTGTATCCTGTATAGTTATGAGTACATAAGGTCCCACCTTAGCAGACAACTCCATCTTGGTAAAACTTTCGTCAACTAGGAAGTTTTCAGCCTTGATCCACAGAGTACCGCCTTGGAGCATAGCATCACGAGCATTAAGGCATAGATTCATTAATATCTGATGTATGTTAGTCGGATCTACCAAGACTTTCCATAGTTTTTCACTTGGTAGACTCTTGCAGATTTTGATAGATTTTGGGAATGTGCTTTTAGTAACTTGCTCTATTTCTAGCAATAGGGGTTCCATTTGTAAGTAACTACGTTTTCCCTCAGTTCCACGGGCAAAAGCCAGAATTTGCTTGACTAACTCACCTCCTCGCTTAGAGTTCTGTTCAAGAATTTTGAGGATGGTATCATACGGCGAATCAAGATGGGCAAATTTGAGTGCCAGCAATCCAGATGAAGCAAGAATCGGCGTCAGAATGTTGTTGAGATCATGGGCAATCCCACTTGCCAATCTACCAAGGCTTTCTAGACGCTGGGCGCGCAGAATTTGGACTTCTAGCTGTTTTTTCTCAGTAATATCGGTGTTAACAGTTAAAATAGATATCATGCCTCTCTCTGGATCGGGCATTAATGTCCAGCGGCTAGAGACGACGATTTCCTTACCAAATTTCGTCAGTTTATGTAACTCACCTTGCCACGAACCACTCTCGATAACTTGCTTTTTAGCCTCTTCAAATTGTGGCAAAATTTCTTGGGGAAAAAGCATTTGTAATTTCTGTCCGACAGCTTCTGTAGTGGAAAACCCGTATAAACGCTCTGCACCTTGGTTCCAGAATGAAATTTGCTGCTCTAGATCAAACACAATAATCGCGTCTGTGGTGATATCAAGTAGAACTGCTTGTTGACGGATTTCCTGTTCTGCTTGCTTAATTTCCGTTAGTTCAGCTTGTAGTTGTTCATAGAGTTCTGATTGCTGAATAGCAATACCTACTTGTGTCGCCAATTGCTTGAGTAAGCTAATTTCCCATAATTTCCACTCTCTAGGTACTCCACACTGGTTAACAACTAACAATCCCCATAGTTTTTCTCCTTGTATAATAGGGACTACCAAGATAGCCCGAACCTGAAATTGAATCAGTAAATCACGGTGACATTGCGAAAGATTTGCTGTATAAATATCTGCTACAGCTTGTAAGCGCCCTTGTTTGTAATCTTCCCCACGAGTATTCACAAAATAACTGTCTTTAACTTGGAGGTCTAGAAGAGGTATCCAATTAGAATCAACAGATTCTACAACTACTGTCCCATTGTAATCTGCTTCAAAACGATATATAAACACCCGATCCGCCATGAGAGAAATTCGTATTTCATCAACAGAGGTATTCAAAACTTCGCTGAGATTTAAACTTTGGTGAATACGCTGGGCTATAGCAATCACTAGTTGCTGCTGCTTAATTTGCTCTTTTAATAGCGACTCAATTTCCTGACTAACATTACTATTATCATTGCTCTCTGGTATCATGGTGTGGTTTAATACATTATTAGACGTTTCACTACATATACCAACACCACTCCAATTTAGTCCTAAGACAAAAAAATTGGCTTCAGATTAAAGTATCCTTATCCTTAACTAAGAGGTGTTTTTTTTAATGGTATATGTCAAGTTTAAGTATTATTATAGTACGAAACCAGATTAAAGCAAGTTATATTAAAGTCTAAACTCCCAGATCCCTACCCAGAATATATTCTGAGAATTAGCGATCGCTATATTTTGAGATTTATGGGCTGGAATTTAGACTAGTTTAACTACGAATGAACAGATACAATCTCGCGTAAGCATGAATAGTTATACTATCCCCTTTCAGCAACTTAGCATGAGAATGGTGAAACTCTGTGAGGAAAAATTAATCGGTTGCTTTCAAATAACTGGGGTTCCATTGTAACCAGTATTTTTCTAATGCTCTAGAAATCACATCTGCGAGCTTACCGAATAAAGCATATATGAGTATACTGAGAACTACCACATCAGTTTGCATAAATTCTCTAGCATTCATTGCCATATAGCCAATACCAGAATCAGCAGCAATAGTTTCGGCGACAATCAGGGTCAACCACATAATTCCTAAAGCAAACCGTATTCCCACTAAAATTGAAGATAATGCTCCAGGTAGAATAATCCGCCAAAATAAACCCCAAGGACTTAAACCATAAATTTTCCCCATTTCAATCAACCCAGGATCAACACTGCGAATACCATGAAATGTATTCAGGTAAATGGGAAACATTACCCCTAAAGCTACCAGAAATAATCTCGCTTCATCCCCAATCCCAAACCACAAAATTACCAAAGGGATTAATGATAAGTTAGGGATATTTCTTAGCATCTGGATAGATGTATCTAATAACTTTTCGGAAACATTGGACATACCATTGAGCAGTCCTAAAGCAAATCCAATGCTCCCACCAACTAAAAATCCAGAGATCGCCCGCGCCGCACTAATACCAATATTCCGAAAAAGTTCCCCTGTTTTAGCCAGTTGGATAGCTGCGCTAACGACACTTAAAGGTGAGGGAAGAATTCTCACAGGAATGACCCCAACAAAGCATAAGATTTGCCAAAGAGTCACTAGCAAAATGGGTACAACCCAAGGTAAAAATACTTCAATACGGGAGTAAAAAACTTTGAAATCAACTTTATTTTTTTTTACCCGGTGTCTAGATGGTAAATCGGCAAAAGTAGGAGAGGAGAATTTCATATGGTTATGGCTGAGTTACAACATTAAATTACGCTCAAAGACAAACTCAAAGACAAACTAATTTCCTAAAAGGGACGACTCCCAGCCAAACTGATTCGTTTCATAACTCGACGTTGGTTAGGGTCAAAAGCTTGACGATAATGTAAAGTAGATTGATTGTCCCAATAGACGATATCGCCTACAGACCATTTGTGTTGGTAATAGAATTGTGGTTGGTTGAGATGTTCGCGTAACTTTTCGACTAGTTCTGAGCCTTCTTCTGTTGATAAGCCTACTATTTCTACTTCTGTAGAATGGGCTAAATACAAAAGCTTTTTACCACTCTCTGGATGTGTTCTTACTAATGGATGGGGGAAAACTGGACTAATTAGAGGAGCGTCTTGATCATAACGATATCTGGAGCGTGGCGCACCTGGTTTATTTAAAAACGGATTATAAGTAATCAACTTCAAATCTGCTATCCGATTTTTTATTGATTCATCTAGGGTTTCATAGGCTTTATTCAGATTTAGCCAGTAAGTGTCCCCGCCTGTAGTTGGTATTTCTAAAGCATAGAGGAGAGAACCACTAGAAGGATAAGGTGTCCATTGATGATCGGTATGAAAAGGTAATTCACCAGTTCCTGTATAACCTCCATCCACATTAGAAACAGGAATTATGGTTGGTGTGACTCCTGGTTCAGAAGCTAATACTGGAACATCGTCCGGTGGTACAAATAAGGAGCCAAAATTAAAGGCAAAATTTAAGAATTCCTCATCGGTAAGATGTTGATTTTTAAAGATGAGAATATGATGGTTTCGCAGTGCTTGTTTCAACTCTAAAATAGTTTCAGGTGCGATCGGCTGACTGCCATCTAATCCTGTAACTGTAGCTCCTAATGGGGCATCAATAGGAGTAATTTTGACATTGGTTAAGGTAAGTGTTGACATAAGTGATTGCTATTTTTGGGCTAGTACTTCAGGTGGAGTAATCTGAGCATATTGCGCAGATGTTAAAAAGTCTTCTTTGACGTTTACTTTGTGAGGAATTAGTTTCAAATTATACCACAGATCGGCAACTTTTTGTTGTGTTTCGATCACTTTATCGGTGATTGGTACTAATTTAAATTCATATTTTTTGTGCATATATTCTAAAGTTTCCGGGTCTAATTGAGTTACAGAAGTGAGCAACTGTGCCATTTCTTTGGGATGGCTCCTAGCCCAAATATGTTTTTTTTGTAGTTCTTCCAGAAAGACTTTAATAGCTGCTGTATTCTGTTGATAGAATTCGCGAGTTGTAGAGTAGAAATTATTACTATCTCGCAAATCACCTCCATCAAGTAAAACGCGTCCTACTTTATTTTTCTCATTTCTCATAACGAAAGGCTCCCAAATAAACCAAGCATCAACTTTACCTTGGCTAAAAGCTGCATTCGCATCTGAGGGTTGTAAATAAACTGCCTGAATATCACTAAATTTCAGTCCAGCTTTTTCTAAAGCTTTAACAATTAAATAATGTCCAATCGATGCTTTTTGAGAAGCAATCTTCTTCCCTTTTAGATCCTTGATACTTTTGATCGGTGAGTTAAAAGGTACTAACAGAGAAATCGCTTTACCTTCGCTAGAATTTGCGGCTAAATATACCAGAGATGACCCAGCAGCTTGAGCAAAAATAGGAGGAGATTCTGCTGTCAGAGCAATATCTAGTCCACCTGCATTCATCGCTTCTAACTGTTGGGGTCCGGCTGCAAACTCTTCCCACTCCACCTTATATCCAAGAGGCTTCAATTTCTCTTCTAGAGTACCATCTTTTTCTAAAACGGCAAGGGGAGTAAGTTGTTTAGAGCGAACTACGCGGAATATTTTTTGGTCAGTACTATTCCCTCCATTTGTAGAGGAAGATGCTGATTGCTGATGATTATTTTGTGAGCTACTACAGCCAAATAATGTACTAGATATAAATAAGCTATAGCCAATAATGAATAATATAGAACATCGCCCGATTGACTTAGTTTCCCCAGATTTTCCCCCAGATTTTAATTTAGCTTTCCAGTCTTGCATTCAGATATTTATCCCTCTTTTTATATAAAATAGCTTTTTTGGACAACATTACACAGTGGCTGAACTGAAAGAATACGCATGTTCTGCTGATGATTCTTCTTGTTTTTCTTGTTCTTCTTCTGGAACTGACTCTGGTTTAGCCATGACCCTATGTAATATTTTCTCCACAATTCTAATAAATTTTACATCTGCTCTATCTCTGGGACGTGGGAGGGAAATGTTAATATCTAGAGCAACTTCACCTGCTTCAATTAGTACTACTCTATCTGCTAATAAGACTGCTTCTTCTACATCATGAGTAATTAACAAGGCGGTAAATTCTTGCTCTTGCCATAATCTTTCTAACAATTGCTGCATTTCAATTCTCGTCAAGGCGTCTAATGCACCTAATGGTTCATCCAGTAATAAGACAGAAGGCTTACTGGCTAAGGCTCTAGCTAAGGATACTCTTTGGCGTTGACCACCAGATAGGACAGCCGGCCATTCATGGGCGCGATCGCCTAATCCCACCTGATTTAATACCTGTAAAGCTGTATTTTTGGCATAAGCTTTAGAATTAGCACCTAATAGACCTAGCTCCACATTAGCTAATACTTTTTGCCAAGGTAAAAGCCGGGAATCTTGAAACATCACCCGAATAGCCGGATTAATCTTTTTTTGGGTATAGTACTGCCCATTTAACGAAATATTCCCTGAACTGGGACTATCTAACCCCGCAATCAGACGTAACATTGTACTTTTACCACAACCACTGCGCCCAACAACAGCCACAAACTCACCTGGTTGTAGTGATAAGTCAACCCCTCGCAAAACAGATTTATTACCAAAAGTCTTGTGAATTCCTTCTAGTTTTAATTCCATTCCTCTTCCTGTAAAAGACATATTTTTAAACCTCATTCATTTTATAATTAATAAGCTTCCTACCAAAGTCCGCATTTGCTGACTTTAGCATCTCGCATTTGACTCAATCTTGACTCATTTTATTAAAACTACAGTAAATTGGTAGGAATGATGTTCATTTATAAGTTTTGCACATAAAATATAAAAATGCAAGTCTGCTTGAGAAGAAATTTAGCGGCGATAAGTAAACAAAAAAACCCTATTAATTAAGTAGGGTTTTCGATAGTTAACAAAATATTCTGGATTTCTGGTAACTTCAACCTTAAAGTAACTTAAAACCCAAATTTTTCAAGATGTCTTGTAGTCTACTCCTACCTGACAAAGACTCAGCAGCAGCTACTCTTTTGCTAGAATGTTCTGACCAATCACCGGGAACGTTCATTTGTTGACTAGTGTAAAATTCTTTCATCACTTGGTTGTACTCTGCGATCGCCTGATTTTGTTCTGCAAGCTTATAGGTTTCCCGATGTAATACAGCAGATTGAGGTAAGCGTGGTTTAATCGCTGCATTTACATTTGGGTTAGGATAACCTACACACAAACCAAAAACAGCGAACACATGAGGGGGTAAATTTAATATCGCTGCTACTTCCTGCGGACGGTTACGCAATGCACCTATATATACTGTTCCCAGACCCAAAGATTCTGCTGCGACTACAGCATTCTGCGCTGCTAATCCAGCATCAAGCGCCGCCATTAAGAACATTTCCAGGAAATCTAAGCCCTCATGAGGTAGTCCACGACTTTCTGCAATGTATGTTAATCTGGCCAAGTCTGCTAGCCAAACTAAGAACAGAGGAGCCTGAAGAATATGAGCTTGATTACCAGCCAATTTCGATAACTCTTCTTTGCGGTAAACATCTTCTACAGCCACGACACTCCAAGTCTGAAGATTTGAAGAGGTAGATGCAGACTGGGCTGCTGCAATTAAAGTCTCTAAAGTTCCTGTGGGTAGGTTATCTGGTAAATAAGCCCGGATTGAACGATGTGATAACAAACTTGATAGAGTTTCATTCCAGGGAAGATCCTGATAGAGGTTTCTAAATCCATAACGCTGATTGAGGAGTTCAGTTTGATTCGTCATAGTTTAAACTTTAGGTGAGAAAGCTGCATACTGCTCAGATGTTAATGTTGCGTCTTTGATATTAATCTTTTTAGGGATCAATTTCAATTCGTAATACTTATCAGCTACTTCTTGCTGAGTAGTAATTAAATTATCAGTTATTGGTAGTACACCAAAACCCCTTCTACTAACTGATTTTTTCATCACATCTACATCAATATTTAACACAGGAGATAGTGTTTCTGCAAAAGTATCACGATTTTTTTGGGACCAAGTTTCTACAGATTGAATTTCTTCAAGAATCTCTTTGACAATTTCTGGATGAGAAGTGGCAAATTGACGAGTAGATAAATAGTAACCTCCCTGCTTTGTGAGATTTTTACCATCAATCAAAACACGAGCGTTAATATTTTTTTCTGCTGCTGCGTAAAATGGATCCCAAATTACCCAAGCATCTATACTGCCTTTTATAAATGCAGCCCTCGCATCAGATGGTGGTAAAGAGATTGGTGTAATATCCTCATATTTCAACCCAGCTTTTTCTAGAACCTGTACTAATAAATAGTGCGCACTAGATCCTTTCTGAAAAGCAATTTTCTTACCTTTCAAATCAGCTATATTTTTAATTGGAGAAGATTGTGGAATCAGAACTGCTTGACTTAATGGACTAGGAGCAATTCCCGCAACATATACAAGTGATGCACCAGCTGCTTGTGCAAAAATTGGTGGTGATTCACCAGTCGGTCCAAAATCAATACTACCAACATTTAAAGCTTCTAAAAGCTGTGGACCTGCGGGAAATTCTACCCATTGAACAGATATTCCTTTTGGCGCTAGTCTTTTTTCTAAACCCCCTCTAGTTTTCAGGATGATTGATGTTTTTTGATAACCAAATCTTACCAATGATATTTTATCTGAATTTGGGCTACTACTAGATGTAACCGAAGAATTATCTTGATTGCTTGGATAACAAGCGGTTAATATAAGGCTTAGAGATAAACCAAGCACAAAAAACTCAAAAAAGACCAGATACGAGTCAAATGATAATTTAATTTGACGGGTGGCTATTCTGCTTAATTTTCCTATTAAGTCCTTCACAATTTATTGTTGGTGGTTGAGATTAACTATTTGGAGATTGATCCCTCTTCCTAAATTGCTTCTGATAGGAAAGAGGGAATGTGAATTTTTCCAAGCTTTATAGATATTACACTAAAACTTGAAGGTAGTCCGCAACCACACTACTACACTGTCGGGATTGCTGCTATCAAAGTTGGGTTTAGTAGTCCAAATGACTCCAGGTGTAATTCCAATATATTGATTGATTTGAAATTGGTAAAATCCTTCAATATGCAAAGATGTATTCTTATCTATCGCACCAGGACCTAGCCCAGTTCCGAAATCTACATTTTTACTGACTGAAATCAACTTCGGTTCCATTCCTAAGAAAAGACCGCCGAGACTACCTTTCCTAAACAAATCGGGAAACGATATACCTGTTGCCCAATCCAATACATCTCCATCTCCAGTCCCTAAATAGCGCTGTGCAGCGTAACCTACCCACCCATTTACAGCTAGCTTGGGACTAATTTTATAAAACGCTTCCAGACCATAAAGATTGGCGAGGGTAGCTGTACCAGGAACGTTGGAATTTGCCAAGTTACTACCAATACTTGGACCGAAGGACTGCCCAGTACCGATACCTGCACTTGATGATGGGCTGAAGACATTAGCATAGGTAAACCCAACTCTAAAATTCTTCTCGTTACCTAAATAGACTAACTGTCCCAACGCTGTATACCTACCATTGGTTAGACCATTTCCTGATGCAGGATTATTACCATTAATTGCTGTGTACTCTAAACCTAATTCAAAATGGTCTTTATCAAATTTATGAATTATTGCTCCGCCAGATCCAGAATCTCCATAATCAAAAACCATATTCCGTCGTGAATACCGGGAAATACCATTGACAGATGCTCCTTCAAAATAGGGGTTAATTACCGGACTCAATCCCAATTCTAAAACACCATCAGTCAGAGAAAAAACGTCGATTGATGTATCCTTTCCTACTAAGAATCGATAGCGAGCGGCGCTAAGATAAATTTGGTTACTGGGAAAAGATGGAGAAGCCACATCAGAAATTTTCCCATCTACAGTTGCAAAAAGTGTACCATTATTAGGGTTATTTTTTCCGCCACCTGCTAGTCCTAAGGAGGTAATATTATCCGCTCCTAGTATCAGTCGTAAGTCATCAGTTCCATTAAAACTGGTATCTAGCCTCAATTGAATATCATCTGAGAATGTAAAAGCTCGAGATGCATTCTGTTTTGTAATTACATTAGTACCTTGGAGAACTCCACCTAGAACTGTCTCGACTATAGATGATAGTTTAGTTGTTGTAGAAAATTGATGTGATTCTAAAAACCCTAGTCTCGTGTCTAAATTGTCTGTTCTAGCAGTTATTTGAGCGAGTTCTGTACGAAATTCTGTGCTTAATCGTTCTACTGTTGCTGCATCTTGTTTACTAGCTAAATTATCTGTAGTTGAAGCGATTAACTTAGTCACTTGTTGTAAACAAGAATTTAATCCAGCTGCGAATTCATAGCGTGTAATGCTCCGATTCCCTAGATACTTTCCTCCAGGGTAACCAGCAATACAACCATACCGTTCTACTAAAGATTGTAGTGCTTGAAATGCCCAGTCTGTCGGCTGAACATCAGTAAGCTGAGATACGGAAGTGTCCTGTGGTGCTTCTGAATCCGTATCCTCAGATGTTGTATAAATATCTGATGGCAGAGTGTCTTTACTTATATCTTTTTGACTTTCTTTTTGACTTTCTTTTTCTACTTCAATAGCTACAGCTTGATGATTAATTCCTGAAATTAACAGTCCAAGAAACACGGGTAAAACGATTAAGAAATTTCTAGCGGTCTTTTTCATAATGAAACTTGGTAAATTGGCAGGACAAAACGGTACGAAAATCTGCAAACTTCGCTAACGCTGAATAGGAATTCTCAAGCAAATGCCTATTTTATTTGGATATTGTTTTTTGTACTTAGGTAGCTATATCTGTAAGTAATGTAGCCAACCTAATATACACTAACTCGACTGATTTAAAGTATTTTATGCCAGTGGGATGAATTATTACATAATAAATTTTAAAAAATAAGTATCGCTCAACACATTTTTGAATTTATTCATAGCATTTATACTGTGTAGCGGAACTATGTATGTCTCGTAGTTATTTACTCGCAACAGTATTGCTGTGAGTAATTTACATGAACAATAGTTCAATTAAATCCCTATAAAGTCTCAGTAAAAAAGCTGAATTACGCCCTCATCCCCCAACCCCTTCTCCGATGGGGAGAAGGGGAGAAATTCAAAGTCCCTCTCCCCATGGGCTACGGTGTACACACAAGTCAAGAAAATGTGGATATAAATTCTGAAAGCCTTGTGAGACAAAGGATTTGAAAAATCTCCCTATTTATGCTCAATAGATTTCAATTGTTGAGCATAAACGG
>Ga0116231_10000778_pt1 | contig 60037 bp, 38 predicted proteins | sample S1TSphgellanicum_2_FD_89695 | JGI IMG/M metagenome (GOLD analysis project Ga0116231, IMG submission 89695) | Host-associated microbial communities from peat moss isolated from Minnesota, USA - S1T2_Fd - Sphagnum magellanicum MG | ecosystem: Host-associated > Plants > Peat moss > Unclassified...
AAAAAGAAAAAAGGAAAAAAAAAAAAAAAAAGGAACCTTCAGAAAAAAGCAGTATTTTATAAAAGGAGAAGACCCCCCCCCCCCCCCCCCCCCCCCAAAGAAAAAAGTTAGAAATGAATGTTGGGAAAGAGTTGAATCTAAGAAAAACAATGGAATGAAGATTGTAGACAATTAATTCATGAAGTTGTTGAACCTAAAAAATTTGAAATCTCAATAGAAAAAAGTTGAATATGTAGATTTCATGTGTTGAAAGATAAATAACATATGAAAAGTTTTTGTCATATGCATTCATAAAAAATGTGAAGAGTGAAGATCCTATGTGTACCATTTAGTATTTGCATTGGAGCTTAAGTTCCATTTGGCTCATTGCATTCTTTAATATAACCCCATTATGGGGAAATATCATTATTCACCACATCTAAATTTTAAACATTTGTCCCTTGCCCACTAATAAACAACAAAATTGGAAACTATAAATCAAAGGATCATTTAAATGTCACACATGGCCCAATTAACTATAGTTGACGTGTGGCCAATCTCTATGGTTGGGCAACCAAAAGCAACAATCTTCTTTCTAAGGCCTTTGAACACTCATGGCATCCTATGTGAATTTGTAAGAATCAAACCCATCCTTAGATCATTGTGATGTTGACTTCATCTAGAATTCGATGTATAGGTCATATTATTACTACTAGAAATGATTTTTTAATGATTTCTTAGTTAGGGCATGGTTATGAATATTATTTGCTCTTCCTATGTATTAAATTCACACGAGTCAAATTGACATCCACTTGATTACATGGACAACACCTTTCATCAATTTCACATCCATTGCAATTGTCCCAAGATTAGCATGCATTTGCCCCAATTGTAAATTTTCATATTAAATTTCTTTCTTAATTAGAATGTCCAAATTTTGTCTCAAGAAACACTACCCAAATCTTAAACCAAGTCACTTTGCCAATGAAACACATCAATTGAAAATATCAAACAATAATGTGACTAGTGTTTTATTTCAACAAATTTTGTCTTTTTTTTTTTTGGACAAAAATTGGATTTTTTTGGTAACTTTGACTATTTTTGCTGTTTTTTGCAAAATTTTAACTTAAAATTTGAAAAAAACCTTGAGTGTGACAAAGTGGACAAAGATGGTAAACCTTAATGATTTGGATTGTTTGGTTTGCAAATTGAAGGAAAATGTGCATGACAATTGGTGCAATGTTATGACACATGGTTTTATCTTTATTTATGTAAGGTTTTGAGCAGTGGGGAATAGGGTTGGGTGGTTATTTCCTTTTATGAAGAACCTTTGGTCTTGGTTTTGATAAATAAAGTGAAATAGTGTAGACACAGTAGTAGAATTAGAATTGGGAATGTGGTTTTGGGTCTAGCTCTTTTTATTAAAAAAATCTAATTCTAGTTTTAAAATCAATCCTTATTCAAATATGGTTTTTTCCTAATTGGAACCAATAGTTTTTACTTATCAAAACATGTACCTACACAACACAATTAGGGAAGGAGAAGAACTTTGCCAACCTTCTTAAATAAAAGTTAGAATCCTTATATTGACCTACTAAGATGCGATGTTGAATTAAACAAGTGAATGTGAAGTCAATGCCTAAGGGAAGTTACTCTATGTATATTTTATGGAACACATGAGATAAAGGGGGTTTTTGGTATGCGATGAAATTATAGAATATCAGAATAATATTTTATTAACATTGAAAATATTGTAGATATATTGTAGATATATTTTTAAAATCCCATTCGATACATTTTATTTACATTTTTCAATTTTTTTCAATATGGATCTTATTTTTTTGCATATCATTTGAAAAAAATGGAAGTAACTTACTTCCTTTGGGTTGATACATTGCAAATAGAAAAAAAAGAACAAACAATATTTTGTACACAAATGATGTGAGAAGCTAGAAACGATGTGCATTCCAATAGTTATTCAAGGGATCTTGATGAAAATGATTAAAACATTGTGGTTTTGAATTGGGTGAACCATCAAGGATGAAGAGACTAAAAAATAGAGCCGACAATGATATGGTGTAATGGAATAATAGGTGGGCATGTTATTAAGGTAAGGTTAAGGTTGTTACCTTGATTATATAATTTAAATTTTGGTTTTATACTACCATTTGGAACCTTTTAGAATGTGCTGTGTATGGGTGGAAATTCACACTCGGCCATGGGTAATTCCTTCAACCTAGAGCTTGTTAAAGAAGCTTGGCAAATAAACTTTTGTATGGTAATGTTAAAGGAGGAAGTTGGAAATGAAATGTTTGGTACATTGTGAAATATGTCAATAACATGTAGTAATTTTGGAAAAACAACAAGAAGTTAAGGTTTTTGGCTAAAATCTTGGGCACGATGTAATCATTATAGTTAGTGGAAGAAGGTAACAAGAATTTAGTGAAAGAGAATTGAATGTGGTGAGTGAAATGAAATATGTGTGCATCAAAAACTTCACAAGCCACGATTTGGTAATAATAGTTGTGTGAATTTTATTTTTCATAAATTCATTTGGAATAGACATGGATGTCATTCATCTATTTGTATTGTTTGAACATTAATGTCATGCCCACTATTTAAACACAAATGTCATATGCCTATTCATATTGTTTAAACCTGAATGTTGTATATTTATTCGTGTTATTTACACATGTTTAAATAATGCACACCATTCATGTTTAAACAATATGAGTTTATAAAATAACAGATTTCATATAGATTTGGAACGAACCTATGAAGCCTATAAATTTATGATTTGGGGCAAAGAATAGAACTATGATCATATGCATTTCCCATTTTTGTAGTTTTGTATGTTGGTAAAAAAATCTGATGTTTTCTTGTTATGTTATGATGGCTCCATGGAATTCCTAAGCTCCAATTTACATGTTGATTTTTCTTACATTCTATGAGGCCTAGCATTATTGATTGTCATTATGATTAATGATCTATTGTTGGATGTATGCATGGGAGTGAATGTTTGGTAAAGCTAGAAAGGCTATTTGATCATATTCTATTGTGTTGCATCTAAAGAGATGAGTGTCGTGTGAGATATATGAAGGGAAAGATGATGCTTGGCATGGCTACTATGTGAACTTGTGAACAATATCTACATGTTTTCCAATGAAGGTTTATGAGAGTTAATTACATTAAGTGGACCTTCTTTTTGTTTCAAAATATTGAAATATTATGTATTGTTGTCTCCTTTTGGAATGTTGGGGTCTATTTTGAAAGGAAAAGAATAGGAGGAACCTTCCATCAATGACACAAAATATCCCCTAACAAACTTCATTGGCGTTAGTGCATTGGGATGTACGACACACATGTGATTTTGTTACAAAGTTGCACATATGCATTTGATTTTTTTTTTAAATATAAAAAAATCTTTGATGTGCTAGGGTGATTGGAAGTAGACTACTACTAACTTGTCCTTTAATAGGGAGGTGTTGGGTTTGAATTTGATAGCTAATAAAAAAACCTTGGAAAACAAATTCCTTTTTAAAAAAAACATGACATGTGTTTTGCAAAGCCACAACATGCAATAGGATTATGCATCATGTTGCGTTGATGCTCATGAAGTTGGTTAGGATGCATTTAACACCCAAGCATCTCAAGTGGCCACCCTCGGACCTACTTTTTAAAGTAGGTCTTTTGGGGGTCAAACATGAGAAACTTGATACATACTAGTGTTGGGTTGGTACTATGCTGGAATCCCATAATACTAGGACCAGGCTTGTATGAAAGTTTTTTGAAAAGTCCAATATGTATGGGTGCACCCTTGCAAGTACTTGTTGTAACATGGCAAGTTTAACATTTTTGAACATAATAGAATTAGGGTTGAAGCCACCATAGTAGTTGAGACTTGTATTGGCCTAAAACTCTCCCCCCACAACCTCCATAAAAAGCACAAGTATTCTTTCCATTGTATTTTTTACCTTATTTTTTTTCTTTTTCTCCTTTCTTGTTTGTTTTTGAATTGTTGTCTCTTGAAACTAAAAAGCAATATCCCTTGTTCAAGCTCCCACTATGGGACAAGTGGAGACTTGGATGATTGATGAACTTAGCTTTTTTTTAAAAAAAAAAAATTCCTGAATTTGAAAAAGAGGCTTCAAAATAGCCTAGTTAGTAAGTTTTATATCCAAAATGGGATCCATGAACTCCGGGATGCCACATTTCCCAATAAAGTAAACTATGGGAATAATCAAGGTCACCAGGTTCCCCTATAAAGTTAAAGTAGGGGAAGGAGAGCCACAACAAAGTTCATTCCCAAGAGCTAGGTTTAGGGTTTAGGGTTTCTTTTGACACAAAGACCAAGTCCATTTGCAAAGAGAAAAGGGGGGGTTTAGGGTTTGAGGGATGGGAACTTGTAGCCTAGATCCCCAAAATTTCAACATAATTGTCAACATAGGTGATTCATTTGTTGTGTAGCATAACATATAGGATTTGCAAATGAGAAAAAAAGTTTAGGGTGGACCCTAGCCTTTAGGACACCTTTCCATTAGGCATATTGTAATGACAAAATCTTTCTTAACAATAAGATGAGGTTCTTCCCAAGTAGATCATGCTAAATTCTGGAAACATATCCATAACTCCAATGTTCACCTTTGCAAGGTGACATACTTGGTCATAGTGCAAGGTTGTGATTATTTCACCCTACACGTTGAATGATCATGTTAGCCTTTCATTATTTTGGGGGTGAAATTAGGCTTATACTACTCATGTTGCTAATTGATCCAATAACCAAACTTTATTAGATAAATGGAATTCTATTGCAATTAAGGAAAAAAAAGACATGAATAAAAAAGGAAAAAAAAAAGAAAAATGAATATGAAAAAATTATGTCCAAATGAACAATTTATGATTTTCTAGACCACTCCAAATATCAACAATTTTGGGCCCATTTATGGCTTCCAAGTGTAACCCACATAAGGGAACTTGGGTCCCATTTGTCAAATTTCATCCAATTCATCGTTGAACAACCATTTGAAAACCTAAACCATGAGGATAATAGAGCCTAATTTTATTACTCATGTGACATATCATAGTAGGCAGTTGTAGATAGTGAAAAAACCATAAATCCCCAAAAAATTTAAATGAATTGATTTTCGGAAAAAATATTTATTTGTTTTGTCAATGTGGAAGCTGACCCTAGGTGTAATATAGAAGGCATACCACAAGAACATGCAATGTAATACAAAACCAGGTGGTCACCAAATTGGCACCTACAAAATATTGAGGAAATTGAAAATGGTGGTAAATATTTACTTTATTGATATAAACATGCAAATGTTGAATAGAAGCTACGGTAAATTAAAAAATTTATACTATGTGTACAAGTATGGCACATTGGAAATTGAGAAAACCTTAGCAAAATTTAAAAACATTGTCAATTAAATTTCTCGATGCCATTTAATATTGATAATGGCAAATTGTGGCACCATAAAAGGAGGTTCCAAAAGTCATAAGATAAATAATTTGGCTAGAGATAATTAGCACGAAGAACATAACTAGAATAATAATAATAAGACATAAACTAATAATGCGATTCTTAAAATAACCTTGGTTTCAGCCTTTTTTAAACCCCTAAATGGTGGTTATTCATTGAAATTAGGTTTGAATCTCATTCTAACCTCACCCGCTCTATGGGAAAATTGATACACTTGACATTGAATCACTTTCTTTTGCAGATATAATCAAAGAATACCTTTAATATTTATTGGTCAATTGCCATAATTTGAACAAGTACATCATAACCAATTGCATTACTAATTGAGCGAATGCCAATAACTTGTGCCTAGACCCTCGGTTTATATCTCTCAAAAAAACTACTTGTCCCTTGATAAAGGATAGCCTTAACACCCAAATGCTTGATGAGCCAAAAATGATTTTTTTGGGAATTTTACATGGGTGTGAGCAATTCACATATGTATGTATAAATATATATCTATACACACACATAAAAGTTGTGTGGGGCTTTTTAAGAGCTTTTAGATGATCTGCTGAATGGGAATTCCCATGTTGATTTGGGAGTGAGGTTTTGATAAAATAGTGCATGAATTGTGTTTCTAGTTGGTGAACTAGATAGTTGCCGACACTTTTGGAGTGCACCTATGAAGGTGATGGGGTTTTGCACATGTGTAACAAACAGGCTCAACTCTTGGTACCTTCAAATACCAAGGTCTAGTACATCTAATTGCACACTACATACTTCATACCTTCGAAGATCAAGGTGATCTTCTTGGCTAAAAAAAAATCACCACGGTTGAAAAGCCCGGCCAAAGCTTTGTAGTCACGCACTTTGTAAGTTATGGCTTACCCAATTTCTAAAGCCTGGACGAAAAGTGAAAACTAAGTTCCAAAACTAGTAATAGATTTTTTGCAGATTTTTGGAGGAAAATGCTAATTGTTGATCGCGATTGCCAAGGCTTGAAAAATATGCTCATCTCCAAAATTTCAAAATACCATGGCTTATTATATGCTTGCTCATCCATCACAAGGCTATGCCACTACACCAAGGATGCAAGGTTACTTGAGATGGGCACAAGTGATGAGCCATTACCAAGCCTACCAAAGGTTCTCTTTGGCTTTAAATTTTCTCAAAGATATATGAACTTTATTTCAAAAAAACATTTCAACTTTGAAAGGAAGGAAGGAAGGAAGGGCATGAACACCACCATCAGGTGCAAATCATGCCTACCTTGGACTAGATGTGGTCAAAAATTTGAAAATTGTCTAGAAATATTGTGGATGGGAATAATGGCTTCACAAATAAATAAACCTGAAAATTAAAAAAAGAGTAAACATTAATTAAAATGGTGGAAATTTTCAGATAGATAGTGAAGATGGCAAATGATGTGAATGACCATAACTTCGTACATTTTGTAAAATTTCAATGATGATGGTGCATTAGAGCTGATTTAGGGGGAGTGACTTTAGATTTCATTAGTACCTAGTTCTTTTGTTTTAAATGACAATTTCATCTTCACAATTCCATGTAAGAACCTTTTCATATTATTACTTTCCAATTGTCACTTGTGATCATGTTGAATGTTTTTTGTGCTCTCAAATGACACCCACATATATATTTGAATTTAATTTAGATCACATAATATTGAATAAAAGGTTAATCCTTTTCAAATCTTGTTTTCAATAGTGGTTTGATTTCATGAGTTTAATTTTGTAATTGATAATAAGCAATGCTTTTCAATCTTTTTTTAATAGGTGAAGATTGAATTTCATTCTATAAATTAACTCCTAAATCTCAGGAAAAGAAACAAATTACACTGAAAAGTGGACCAAATTGGTCCATCCTTTAGGGGGGTTATTGAAAGTGAATTTTTTAAAAATAAAATTCTTATATGGTCATGAAATTTTGTTTTGATATTGTAAGATTCAATTAACAAAATAATAAAATATTAATATTCAAACCTTAGGTCAGTTTGATGTCACTTGTAGTGCCCAGTGAATGCAAAGACCAAGTAAAAGATTTTTGAAAATTCATTAAAGTGGAAATTTGTTATATAAAGCACTACCCATTTGGGCCTCCAATACCATCAAGGGTTCCCTATGGGCCTACTACCTACATGTACTTATTTTTAGCAAGAGTTTCTCCTAGACTTGTCTTTGCCTTTCAAAGGATTTTTTTTTTTCTTTTAACTTTGGTTGAATAAAGAGAAAAGAAACCCCATTGTGCCTTTTGTGCTTTCGGGTGTTGTCTTTTGTTTGAACTTTAATCCTTTCTTTTTTCTTCTCTTATTCCCTTGTCGCATATTTTTCCTTTTATTTATTCAATAATTTAATTTAAATAAATGAAATATGTATTATTTATTTATTTATATAAGAGAAAAGTTCTAAGTAACATGAGGCTGCTTTTCAAAAAGAAAGGAACACCGTCTGGCCTTGCTCTTCCCCCCTCATGACTCAGTTGTGGATGAACCTATTGTGTAAACCCTTGTGGGTGACCCCGTTACCCTACCTACGTAGTTGCATGAAGGTGCATTCACACTTGATGTTAAGTCAGTGTTAAATGAAAGTCTAGGTGGCATCCTAGATGGCACCCAATGTTAAATGGGTGATAGTTTAATGTTAAGTGAATGTTAGCTTAGCATAGGATTTTCATTGCAAGTTCATTGAACTCCTAAATGACTAGCATGGTCTTTTAGGGAACTCAACACGAGAGTCCCAAACACCAAGTGTGAATGCACCATAAGTATAGTAGGAAGGGAATGTAAGCCATTACTATGGAGGGATGCATTTGGTGACTATTGGGTAAGTAGATGCTTGTGGATGGTTAGGTCATAGCCAATTTTTGGACATTATTCGATGATGTGTTGATTTTTCTATTTGCCTATAGCACGCCTGCCCAGACCTAGTAGCTTGCCTACCCGAGCTACCATCCTTTGGCACCATATTACATCCTTGCGACGTCCACTCAATATATATTGAGTAGCCTCGGGGGTTATGTCTGAAAATTAGGGCAAATCCAAGGGTCAATAGTTCTCCATTGCATTAGAAATGAGGTTGAGCCATTGGAAGGTGATTTGTAATTAATTTTAGAATTGTTTGGTCAATTTTTGCTCATAAAAATGAATTTCTCTAAATTGTCTAATTGTAACCAACATCTCTATAGGTTTGTATGTATGCCTATTAAAATAAAAAAAATCATTTTAATCTCAATTTGTGATCCTACAATCCTTAAGCTTTGGTAGGCCAAAAAAATCAAGAATAAGAAATATAATTCCATGCTTTCCTCCCATTGAAGAAGAGAACACTTGATCTCCTTGAGATGTATTTGATAACTTTTTAAAATCAACAATTTTTTGATCACAAGCTTTTTAGTTTTAAGTTTCTAGTCAAGTTTGAGTTGGATCCAAGTTTCAAAAAATTGGACCCAATGGGTCTACATGGATTCAGAATCAGCAAAGAACCACATTTGGTGGTTCTACATGGACTGAGACTTGGCTTTGAAACTGGAGGGTGAAAATATGGTTAAATAGATACTTTTTTCAAATTGCAAAAAAAATACAAGTAGTCAAATTATTTTATTATGTATTGAAAGTACAAATATTATTTCATTTGATGATTAATATGAAAATAAAATTTCACTTTATTATTTATAATTTTGAAAAATTAACATCTTCAAGTAGATTTAAATAGATATTCTAAAAAATTCATCTATTTACATGAAAATTTCAATTTTATAAAATAAGTTCTAAGTAAATAAAAAATTGATTTTTTTCTATTTTCAAGTTAATGAAGGCATAGAAAATACTTATGTACTATCTAATTGCGCATATTGCAATCACAATATATCAAACTTTTAATGTAAAAATAACTTTGAACACCATATTGATTAGTTGATTTCATATCTAATTTTAACTTATTTTTATTGTAATAATTTTTTTCAAAATTTTATTCAGCTTATCATAAAATTTAATGGAGGAGTTAATGGTTTCATATTATTATTAATAAATAAGTTTTAAAATCTATTTTCTTATGTCTATGTCAAAAATCATGTCAATTTTAAATTGAACTAACTACTTTTTTGTTTTGTTTACTTGACCATGCTTGCACCTTGGACCTAATAGGTTGTCATGGATATGGATTCAGCCAAGAACCAAACCTGGTGGGTTTTAGGGTTTTAAAAATATAGGGTCCGATTTTTAGGGTTAGGTAGGGGTTAGAGTTCTAGGTTCAGATAATGTATAAGGTTCTTAGTATCTAGAATTTTATGTCTAAGTTCTAAGGTCTTAGAATTACAGGTTCTAATTTTAAACTTTAATATATAAGGGCATCTCCAATGGTAACATTAAAATGAGCTTTACACAAATATGTTGTGATATTCTTTAAGTTGTTCCCTATGTTCAATAAGGGCCCTAATAGGGCTCATGTGGGTGGAGACCATTTTTGATTAGCTGTGTTCATTATGTTATTTCCTATTGTTGCTTTCGGGAACATGTTGAGAACACTTTGGGAACATTGAAAACCCATTAAAACTTTTAAAAGAACAACATGAGAACCTTTTGGGAATGTGATGAGAATACAAAATTGGAACCTTGGTATCAAAGAACCGACCAGAGTCCAGACTGGTAATGACTTGAATCTATACTGAGAGGATACTAAGAAGCATAACAAGCATGTTATGTTATGCTTCTTAGTGTCGATAACACACCCAAAATGTGCATAATACTTCATGGACCCAAATGTGTCTAGGCTGCAACAATATGTATCAGGGCTTCACCAGACATTTTTTTAATTGGGCATCTAGGCAGGCATGAGAAAAGAAATGCAGCATTGTACTGCTTGCATTTAATACCTGCTCTGCCGTTTTGGCGAGAGAAACTCACAAAAACATGTAATGCAAAACACAAACAAATGCTCTGTCAGTTCCAGTGAAACCCAAAACAAGCATGACAAGGGTAGATACTGGCCTTATACCAATACTCCTGCCCCGTAACAACCTGAGGTAGTAGCAGCTTCATACTAGGACTGTACCAATCTCAATCCCAAGTATATACTTGCATCATACTAGCAAAAATAAGCTTTGGACCCCAATACCAGTACCAGGGTAGTATGGAATTTAAATCTAGAATAGGATAGAATCCAATACCAGTACCAGCTCATATGTTCAAAAGTCAATACCTGCCCAACAACAATGGTTAAAACACAAAAGTTGCACCCCGCTCATGTGATGAAATTCTTGATCAAAGTGAGATTCAAGAAGACCAAGTTCTTTGGAACGCAGCATAGCACAAGGTCAAAGTGTAGTGTTCAGCTTATGAAATGTAGTATAATGTCCTATTGAAGCATTGATGACTGGCCATTCAAAATTCAACTACATGGGTCTCATCACTAATATTGCATATAACATGTGTTTTAGCTTTCGAGGCCACGTTGAGTACTTGTCATGCTATTATTGTTGTTGCCTCAGATAACTGGCACTTGTGATCAGCTGTTCTACATTTGTTTCTCACCCTATGAGTGTTGTGGTGGCAATTTACTAAGGGAAACAGTGAAGGTGAAACCTCAAAGTTCTTCCCTCCAATTGCTGTCTTTATTGTTTTCAAATGGCCTGTCACCAGGTTGATATGGTACAGCTGATTTGCAAATGAATGTCAAACAGAAGAGGCTTTGGTTTCAGATTTTGAAGTCCAGGCCCTTGCCCAAAAAGAATACAATTGCCTGCATGCAATCGATGACTAAGAGATGTTCCTTGCTGCAAGTTCATTGAGTACCTTAGTATCGTGGATACCAGAACATGCCCTTGATGCCCTCTGGATCTGCTTCAAACCCCAATCCTCTGTAGAAGTCCACCACTGCATCAATACACCCATCCACCCTGCAGTCAGAACAGTGTCAACTTACAACCTTCTCTAAATGTGATTAATGGTGAAGGAAACATTGTCATCTTCCTCAGAAGATTATACCATACATGTGACCTTCAACCAGCACAACCCTAGTTATTCCCCATAAACTCCCTTACAATGCTTCATCACAGTGAATTGAAGGCATCCTGCTGAGCCGAAAGCAATGGAAATAAGACCTTGAGCATCTGCAAAGAGGGTAATGTTGCCAATATCTCTTCTCAGCAATGCCCGTACCATCTGCTCTACTAATGCCTTTCCTAGTCCTTGTCCCTGCATCGAATGATTTCAATCATGTCAAGTTAGAACTACTCAGATGACTAGTATCTGCAGTTACACAAAGCATGATCAAATGCACATTGTTGGGTGCATGATCTCAAATGCTCTCATTCAGTTGAGTACCACTTCAGGCTCATTTTTTCTAACAGGTGTATACTGTAATATCTACATGACTTGCAAAAGGACTTTCACTCTCTAAGGATACCTCCAATCTGAACCCTGGTGAAAAAGGTTGACACCATTACCTGGTATAGAGGATCAACAAGTACATCCCAGATGGTGGCATTGAATGCGTGGTCAGATGTTGCACGGGCCATGCCTATCAGTTCACGCTTTTCTAGTGCAGGGATGTCTCCATCTGTTCCTCATTGAACACACCTAGTCCAAGTTATCCATCAAACACAAAGAGCAAGCACTGGTCACAGTGTTGATGCATCCAGAGGAGCAGGGATGACAGCAAAACAATCACCAAAGCAACCAATTTCTCTCATAAGAAAGACAAAAAGTGTTGCAAAACAATGAATTGCCTGCAGAGGGTGGTTGCCTATACAGGTGCAAAGATGCCACCATGTAACTGTTTCTCAGAGCTGCTGCAACCTTTGATGGTGGCCTCCTTGGCCAACCTACCTGCCCCACCCTCCACACTTGAAGACATGGCACAAGACACGGAAGATGGAAAAAGGTTTTGAAACTGGAATTTCTTGCAATGTGATCCCAAAATCCACATGAAAAGCAAAGAAGGCCAATGGCAAATGTGATGCTAGTCAAATTACCTTATCACAAAGGAGCTCAAGCTCATACACATCAACCTCTGCTCCAGAGGCAAAGACAATCTTCTCAACAGTGCCATCAGTTTGCACCTTCTCCACCAATACAACCTCACCATCCACCAAATCAAACTCGTCCTCTTTTCTCTCTGGCTCTGTCACTGATGTTGGACTTGTCTTCAACAAGCTGCACAAGCATGCATGATAACTTTCAGTCCAACAAACGCTCCATGAGCTGCCTGTGAAAGATAACTACATCAGCAGGAGCAGTACGACCTGATTAAAAGTTTCTCCTGATCTGGGCTTATTTTCACTTGATTTGAAGTAACTCTGGTGCCTGTAGAGAGTTGGCATACACAAAGAGGAGGCATGTGTATATACTGGACAAGCCAATACTAAGAACATGGATGCAAAGGGGAAAAACTGGGGAGAACAGAAAAGCAAGACCTGCAAAGAATGTAGAAATAGTTGGGTGAGTGTGATGACACTCACCCGGATCTAATGGAGTCCCACAGGCCTGCTTTGGTTCTTAGATCTCGTTTATCCAGTGCATCTGCATTTGGAGCATTTGGAAAAGTAAGCACTCCTAAATGAAGCTGCATTATGTCTGGTGCTGCATATGCCCTGGGCAAAACTTGGTACTGCAATGATTTCATAAATCTTCCTCCCTCTGTACTACTTAACTTTGATGCCCATAGAGCAAGATGGGTAGACCTGATGTAAGAGGGTGGCGATGTCTTTGCTGATGACTGGAGGTCAATATGGACACAATATTTCTTGATGCTGGACAGTATGCATGCGACCTGCACAATGCCAGCATCAGATCAATTCCTCAACTAGGGCATGGGCATGCATCCTTAACCTCAGAGACAGCTCTGCCAAGATGACAGCTGCTAGAACCGAAAGACAATCTGTAGCGCTAACATTAGAGTCCAGCCTCCAATAGATCAAAATGAGCTACCAAAACTCTCAAGAAGCTTCTTCAATGCATGTATGTATCTTGGCAATGACAGCTTTCCAATCAGGAAGTTTCAATTTTGGGGAAGACTGGAACTCTGGCAATGGAAGAGAAGGGAAATTGAGTGATGAAATTCCAATCAGCTTCAGTGAAAACCAGAGCTCCCCCAGAAATTGCTTCTCTTCTGCTTGCTGACAGACAGATTGCTAGTAAGCAACACCTCATCCTCCCATGGGACGGGGGATTTGGTAGCTTGCAATGCTCGAAAAAATGCCAGTGTGTGTTCTAGCACACTTGCAGTTTCAGCAGATAACCTAACAATATAAAGAGGACGATGACACAAGCAGAGCAGCGCGCAAGGACAACTCCAAGAAGAGCGACAGGCTCGTCCTGAAAGCTCCATTACTAATGGAGTCGCCAACTGAGGCAGGCAAGGCAATTCGGCGTAATCCTGTTAAGAGCGGTTTCTATCTAGTGCGATGTTCCTGAATTCTAACTTCATGAACTCACGCAAGTCGAAGCATCGCCGCGACGACGACATAAATCATCTTGCTGGTGGTACCTAATAACTGTCTTTTCAGCGATCCCGATTCCAACAGAAGAACTGAAGACAATCCCTCTCTAAAAGCTCTTACTTCTCAATGCTCCTCGAGACAGAACAAATGCAAGAACCGGAACCCCGTGCTCATAACCCCATTCGTTCTTTTCGACTACCGCTGCTGGATTAGAGAAAAAGAGATGCACACACCAGAAACAAAAGAAAACAAAAGAAATAAAAAATAACAGAGTCAGAGAAGTACGAGGACGCGACAGAGCAGCAGGAGGAGGAGCAGGCGACGTTGCACGAGGGTCGACCGGAGCAGTGAGGAGGGAGCACCAAGAAAGAAACGGTCGAGCATACCATCGCCATAGCCGCAAGCGCTCTCTTCCGTCTTCTCTAATCTTCTTTTCCTTCAAACTCTCCACCTTTTTCCTTCTTCTTCTTGTTGCGTCCTCAAATCCCACCCCACCCTTGCTGTCTCTGCGTCGCTCACATAGTCAAAATTCGCATTTGATCTCACCACAGACCCTCTCTCAAATCATGCACCTACTACGCAAAGAATCTCTTCTCTGTGTACCTATCTATCTCAAGAGTATGAAAACAGCTACAACAAAAACGCATCAGGCCATGGTTTCCATCTTCTCTCTCTATCTTCTTTTCTCCCACACACTCATAAAATCATCCGTACGCAGAGGAACCTTTAGGCTCTTGGACCACCACCCCGGGTGCCGGCCGGTTCTCAAGAAAACACGCCAAGAAAGAGACAAACACAGGACGAAGCCGAAGAAGATTAGAGCGCCTCCGTCTGATCCATCTTGCAAAGACGAGAGGCTGTTCGCGGATTTTGAGGAGACGAGACGAGGTTTGCGGATTTTGAGGAGACGAGACGAGGTTTGCGGATTTTGAGAAGACGAGACGAGGTTTGCGGATTTTGAGAAGACGAGACGAGGTTTGGGGGTTTTCAGAAGGCGAGGTTTTTTGGGAACCAATTCTGTCAGTGCAACAAAGCTTCTTCTACGAGTGCGACAAATCTTTGTGTGTCCCGACGAGCTATGACTTGTGACAATGACAGCAAGAAAGTCAAGAAGAATTCTCTGGATCTGTTTCCGAGCTTGACTCCGCGATGAGATTTCGGTTCCGATGCAGACCAACTCTTACTACTGTGATGCAATTGTCGTGATGCGTTGTTCATATCTTAGCTTCGTACCTTCCATCCCTAAAGCAGTCTCATTATTGTGCAAATCCTTGTTACTGACTATAAGCGATTGAGGGTCTTGCAAGCGCATGAGACCGGCAGCTGTGGGAGATCACAGACAGCTACTAGCTACAACGTCCTTGTTGAAATTCTTTTGGAGGTTTGTACTGAATTGAAGCTGAATCTTCTTTACTTTGTTGCGGTGATTCAAAAGCAAATTTGCTGTTACAATAATAACCTTGGAGAAATAGGAGTACTAAGGAGATTTCCTGTAACAGTTGCAGACTATGGACTTGGTATCTGAAGTTATGGAATTGTGTATGTATGTATCCATTTGCCTATCCAATGTTCCATGCAACACAACCTAGTACCTCTGAGATGAAGATCCTCAAGGTTGCTTGCATATACTTTACTTTAGGTGTTTGGAACTTTGATCCTGTTTTGAGTGAACATAGAACATGTCCAAGTGATCAAGCAATTCTAATGTGCGGTTCTTCTCTTGATCAGGCCAAGCAATTATTGAACCATTGATTTTGGCTCAGAGCTGTTAGGGGTTCCTCAAGTTCATGTGATCCAAAAGCCAAGTTCTGTGAATGGATTGAGACAGGATCATAGTTACAGCAATGAGCATCTTATTTGAAACTTGGACACTTTACAGCTCAATTCCCCATAGAGGTAGGTGGCTTTGATCTTTATTGATACACTGGAGTCTTTCTTGTAAATCTGGCCTAAGAATCCCCTAAATCTTTCCAAGCTGTGAATGCAATTGAAGATCCCAACACGAATTTCACAGGTGTACATTGCAGGAAATATCTCATGTTTGATTGTCGGATGGTGAATCTTGCAGATGTCAAACCAGAGGAATGAAAAACTTGGGACACTAGAAAGATCAAGGAGGAGTCTGATGGAGATGTTGACTGCATGCTGGATATTCGGCTACAACAACAGTTGGGTATGGTTCTGTCCTCTGAGTTTTTTGTCTTGCCCATACCAGTACACTGCACACTTCCATTGCATCTCCAGGGATCCTGTCATTGTAAATAAGACTTTCTAATCTTCCACAGGGTGGATGGTCCTACACATTTGCAGTGCAAGAATATAATGTATGGTGAAAGCTTTCGAGATGAGAGTTTGTGGCAATGTACCAGAATTCTCCACACTTCATACCAAAGAGTATGTTTGCTGCCTTCACATCTTCATGGTGTACTAGGTCACAACATTCATGCATGAAGTGCAAACCCTAGAGAAAACTGTTTGCATGTTGACCAATCAAGTGCTGGCTTACCATGTATGTTTTCTGTTGAAAAAGTGACACATGAGTTCTCAGTACTCTCTTGCAAAAGAAATGGTAGAAGTAACTGGAAAGGTCCACAAATTTTCTTTCAAAATAGATCTGTCTCTTGTTATCAAGAAATAGTTGGGTTTGACTCTTAACAGTAATGGCACAAATGCACAATATACGACTGACAAGATCATCTTTTTCAACATTGAGAATTACATGCCTCGATGATCACTGCAGTCAGTTACCACATGATGTTGGTTGCTTCAGTGTTGAATTGGGAAGAATTCATAACTGGGAGGGAGACAATGACACTTGGCTTTCAGTATATGCACAAAACCTGCATCCAAGAAAGCCCACGTGAACAAATTTATTTGTTAGCTTGATTACCACCTTGCCATTTTAAAGCCATTTTGTCACAAGAGAGTGTTTGTCAACTGAAGTGTAAAGCTCTATGTGTGAGACTCAGGATCATCATCTCAAAGAATTATGCACAAGGAAGTAGCATAGATAACCTGGGTTCCTCTTTAACTGGTCTGTAAGCTAAAGCTGTTTGTAGAGGAACTTTTGACTCAAGACTCTGTCAAGCAGTAAGGATCGGACCAGTAATCAGGAGCTTGCTGGTTGCTGGGTTTGTGATCAAATGGGGAAGGCATTGTACCATTGACAAAGAATGTCAAACAAGGATTGTGTTGATTGCTGTGGTGTTGTTGGCACAGTACAGTTCTTGGGCAATGTGGAGATGGCAAACATTGTACAGCAATTGAGAATGGTGACATCTGAAGTTAAGAGCATTATTGTTTTAAAGCCAAGCAAACAATATTGCATTTGAGCTCTTGTGAGGAGAAACTCGAAGTCATGGAAGAGTACCATTTCACTTCCACAACTCTCTTGTTCTCACATTCCCTGGTCAAGGGCCACAATCAGTGCAACACTTTTTTAATCTTGTCAAGCAAAGCCTTTGAAAGAATTTCCTAGTGTATTAGGAGCCATGCCTTTCAAATAAGTTGTGTGATGTTGCTCGAGTGGCAATCATCCAAGGGTATATTTCGCCAAATTTGGCAATATGAAAAATATGAAAGTAGAAAATCTTAAGTGCCCTTTCTTATCGTAAATTGTGGTGATTTTTGGCAATTCTTTTTAACAATTAAACCCTAGACCCTTTTTTCATCAATTCTCTTCTCAAATCTTAACTTGGTGATTATTCCAACTTCTTGGATCCATCTTTGCTGCCTTGCATTTCATCCCTTGTTTTTTCATGCACTTTTTCATTTTTAAATGGTCTTCATTGTTACCATCATTTCCTGAATTTAATTGTTTTTGAAATTTTCCTCTTTCTCAACGTTCATTTCATGGACTAATTTTTAATATTTTCACCAGTTCCAATCCATACACCATCCAATATACAACTTTCCTAGATATTCTTTTTCTTGGCATTCATTTCATACTTTTTTTCCCTTAGATTTTCCATCTCTGTGGTCTTATTCACTTTATACAAGCTTGTTTCTTAGTTACTAATGGTTGTCCCTTCTTTCCAACCCATATCTCCAAAAAGTAATGACTAATGATATTAAGTGTTGGCCCAACAAGAATGTTACCTGGCTTTTTTGCTTTGCATTACACAATAATGGTCTTGTTTTGCAACTTTTGTGAAAACCAAACTACGTAGTTGATTGGATTCTTTTTTATTGCTTGGATTACTACAACAAGAACTCTTAGCACATACTTGTTACCTCGTTGAAATGTGATGATTTTTGTCAATGCTTCCTATTGACCATTTGCTTTGACAATCAAGTATTTCGAATGAGGAACATAATGATCCTTCTCAATTCCCTTGGAGTAATTTGCTACTACTTCATCATATCCTTCCTTACCTCCTGCAACAAGTCTTGTGTTGGGAAGCTACAAGATTCAAGCAATTCCTTTTGTTCTTAAATTGATTTGTCGTTTCTGCAATTGCATGAATCAATATCAGAGCGGAAATTGCAAATCAACTCTTTCACTAGTGGTTCATCCTCTTGTGTCCAATCAAACTTCCTCATTTGTGCCAAGCTTGCTTTCCTTGCCCATTTGACATCCTTTTTTCTTTATATCCTAAATATTTCCATGCATGCATTTTATAAAGTTAATGATCATCAAGTCTTTTGGAAATGACATGTTGTTTAACTCTTTGATTTATCATTATTGAGAATATTAGTCATATTAACACCCTCTATCTTTTGTTTTATCTCGTTGATTATTTTTGAAATTTGTTCCTCATAAAGATTAAACTTTTGATTCAAAGCAAACACAATGTACTTTGGATATGAAGGTAATGGAGGTTCTTTCGACAAATTATCCTACAAGGAAGTAATCAAATCCCAAATGCAAAGTTGCAATGTTTAATAGTTTGTATTTCAAAGTTGTGAAAGGAACAAACCATCTTTTTTGTTTTGTTTCTTGGTATTTGCACCCTTGGTAAATTCATCTCCCAAAAATGATCATAGTCATCCTAGTCATTCTCTTGGAACACTATAAGACTTTCCTTCAATATTATTACCTCCATATGATTCAATTTTTCTCTTTTATCATTGATATTCAAATGTACATGTGATTGAAACTCTCTACATCATCAACATCAAAATTTACAGGCATTGTTGTAATTGTAATACTATTATTTCCTTCCTCTTCTATTGATTTTCCTCAATTATTTCTTCTACTATTTATTTCATGTTCATATATTGTTTTGTGATTGTTTAATGTTGTAGAGTGAAACACATGCCTCCTTGCATATGCATATGGAGAAACCTTGTTGTTAAATTTTCTTAAAATTGGTTTGAACCAAGAATCATTTAGCACTCCTTTTTTCATTGCTATTCTTTTACTTCTAATATTTCTTTTATCCTTTTTTCTTGCTTTCACATTCCACTTTACTATGTAATCATTGTTTGTTCCAAAAAAAAATTTCACAACCAATATTTGTGTTGAATGACTTTCAATTCCTCCAATTCTTCTAGACTCAAGAAATGTTATAAGGTCATAATGGTTGACATGCATTCATGGGCATGTTGAGATGTACATTAGTAGCAACGTGTGGTCTTTTCCTTTTTTTTTGTGTGTCAATTATTCTATTATAGGAGCATCCTAGAACCTCTCTATTAATTAATTCTTTGTCCACATATTTGGAAGCATATAATGAGTTCATTTTTCCCATCATTACTTGCACTTTCCATTGGTCAACCATCCTTACTGCAAATGGAGTGGGTTGAAGCTTCCTCATGGAACCAAGTTTCTTCTTTAAACTCTTTGAGATAATGTTCACATTGGATCCCCCATCCAATAACACATTACTCACTCCAAACTTGCCAATTCAAACTTGAATTATTAGCATAGCTAGATCAAAATCTTCAATTTTTGCTATGGTGATTTTGTAAAAATTTGGTGTTCCTTGCATTTTAATAATGTTTTCTCCATCATCTTTCTTAATTGTGAGCATAACTTTAAAAGTTGTCCCAACTTCACTTCTAATTTTAAGTTCATCATCAACTCTTGTAATTCATCAAGATTCTTTATTGAACAACTAACTTTCTTGTTTTTTAAAATTGTTATGTTATCATGTCTTATGTGTTATCATTTCGGTTCTCTTGTTTGATTATGTTGGTTTTTCCATAATTGTCAATTTGGTAAAATTAAATAACTCCCCAATCATATTGACTATTCTTGTCAACTTGTCATGTTCCACCAATATTTTGACATCATTTTTTGACATAACAGCTTTTGTTACCATGTTGACTTTCCTTGTTTTTTTCTACCATGTTAACTTTTCTTATCAATTTGTTTTCTTTTGTTATTTTGACACATCCTATCAATTTACCATCACCTATTGGTTTGATAACATTTGTGGCATGCCAAAATTCACCAATTCAACATGATTTTTTGGCTAGTTGTTCTCCACATTCATTTCAGCTAACGTGTTACCACTTGATGGGCATCTACCACTAACCACTTTACGTGGACAATGATTGGTAACATGGTTGTCACTTTTACAATTTAACAAAATTTCTTAAAAATTTTACATTTTTTTCTATAGTGACCTCCATTATAACAACTTTGATAATACATGTTGTTTTGATATGTGTCAAAATGCACTTTCATCTTTTGTCCTTTTGGTTTATGTTGTTGATTTTCTTCATCAAAATCATATGATTCATCACTATTAGATTCTTGGTGATATTTCATAATGCATTTCTTTTTCTATCATTATTATTGATTTTGCCACTTCTGTTAGAATTTTTTGTGACATAACAATATATAATAGCCATCTTTATTCTAGTTTGTTGACATGTTCTAAAATTTTCTTTAATACAAATATCATCAGGTTGTTGTGGAAAACTGGCACATAATCATAGGAATTTGTCATAATAATTTTCTATTGATTCATATTTTTTCTACATTGCATAGTGCAAAATTGCATTTGTTTATCTTTCATTTTTGGCTTCACTAAATCTTGATAAAAAAGTTTATTGGACCTCATCCAAGTAACAAGTTGCTCCTGGGTGCATTGTTTCATATTTGGCGAACTAATCCATGGTTCTTGCTTTCAAAGAATTTTCGAAGAATACTATAACTTAAATGATCATTAGTATCTTATCCATAAATGTCACACATACTTTGATTAATCGTCAAAGCTCTGACACTAGATCATCATTATTTTGATACTTTGGCAATTGATTTAGAATTTGTAATACATTTCTAGCAAGTAAAATCATAATAAGTGAAACGTTCATTATTGGTACTTGAATTGGTATAGGCAATATTGGTTGCACAATCAAGTAAGCAATCTATTGAGTTGTAAATAATGGTGTTTGAGAAAATAACTTTGACAAATTACATTCCATCATTACTTTGTTGTTATTACTCTCACCAAGTTCCAATGTTCAATTATCACCTTATTTTGTCATGCATTCAAAAAAGCCAAAAGCAATATTGATGGTAAGTTTCAATCATTTTAAATTTAGTGCCTCAACCACAAATGGTTCATTTTCAATTTTTATATTTGGCGAACTTGATTGAGTTGATTGTCTTATTCTTTCATTAGGCAATCAAGATGGTTTTTCAATCCCTTCACCAATATTTGTGTTGTTGTTATTGTAGCCTTTCTTAATAAAGGTTTTCATTAAAAGTTTTCAATTTAAGGTTTTTCATTAAGGGTTTTCATTAACCCTCATAAGGAGAGGGTTTTCAATCTTTTTGTTTTCTTAACACAACCATTTCCTCCTACTTCTTTCCATCAACAATGATGAAAAAAAATCTTTTAACATCATTTTTTCATTTCCTTTTAATCTTGTTACATAATTTAACTCTAGAAATTTCGGAGCCCATAATAAATCACATGGCAACCATCTTTAAAATGTTCATATTTGGTTTGGTGAACTCTTTTTTATTAGCAAATATGAATTATGATGAATTGTTATTATTTTCTTGATTGTTAACTATGTTAGGCAAACCATTACTTGCAACCATCTCCTATACATGGTTAATTATATCGCTTCAATTACTAGTGTTTTATATTGAATACACCATACTTTTGAACTTCATTGTAATTTTATTATTACTAATTTTTGTATGTTTTCTAATAATGTTTAAAATTTATTGACAAAATACTTCCATATATTGTATTTTGGTGTTTTTTTAAGGTATATATAAATAATCCACAAAAGACTATCCATGTTTATTATGGTTCCTTAACCTTTTATTACCTTCCTATATTGTTATGACCTCCTTTAACTATTTTTTTCTCTCCTAAATATGGTAATCATAATCTACCATTGTTCATACCATCTTTCATAAACACTATTATAATAGTCAAAGAACTTGATAGACTTGGCCATATCTTGCTCCTAATATATAAATAAATTGGAACAAATAAATAGTTGTTTAACACCCAAAATTATCATTTTATTGACTTTTTTCCTCTTTTTTCCAAGATTGTAAACTTCTAGAATGTGTGAGAATCCACATGGTAGAACAATAAAAAATACATGAAATAGAAAAAATCCTAAATGTATTAAAGTGGGCCTTAGTGTTGCTATTTGCTTATTAGTGCTCTTATTTACCACTAACAATGTTCTTCACCACCATCAAAGTCATTCCTTGTCAATCTAGGTCCTTAGTTTCAAAATACAACCCCCGTGCCTCTTCATCACTTCAGGTTTGCAACTTCAAAATACATGACCTACATTCATTGTTTTGTTCATCTTGCACTTGTCAGATTTGGTTTTTGCATAAATTTACTCAAAGGGTGAATAAACAAAGAAAATTTGCCTTAAAAAGTATTTGGAATTTTGTTATTGAACCTCAAGCCAACATAGTGTTTGGGAGGCAAACATATTCCAAAATTTAATGAAGGTCTCCAAAATTGTGTTCCCAAAATACTCTGTTTTCATTCATTTCTTTTGCTTTCTAAGGAGAATTGAACTACAATAAAATTATTTTGGGTATCTTGCTTGATTAGGGTGCTTTGGAAATGCTTTAGTTGACAACCCAAAAGAAATAGACATAAGGAATAAACCACTTGACATTACACTCAACCTTGTTCATCTTATTGAATGCCGATGCTAAAGTAGCTAAACACCACAACATCCAAACATAAGAGCAAACTAAAATAATGTCAAATGAAACAAAGTATGATTCATCAAACCTATAGGCATAGAATAAAAAAGCAAGCCTAAGAAGTAGCTAAAAATGATGGTGGTAAATTAGGAGGCTACCATAAGAGAGGCTTGTGAAAAAGGGATAGTGGATGACTTTTTGAAGGTTGTTCACTCACCTTTTTTTTCGGCATGTACCAATGTAGGTGTTGGTTCACCCTAGGACATCTTTAAACGACTTAAGGAAAAAACAAGCCAGAATAAAGATGAAAATTGTGTTGTTTTGTCTTGAGTTCCGTTGATGGAAGTTTACCTCAACCTCCTAAACAAAAAGAATGGGTGGCTTTATGGAGAGCGGGCTGTTACCGCAAGGGAGGGTTCTTCTGGGCTTGAAGTTTTATGGGGCTTACCTCCCCTTTCTTTAGTTGATATGCTTCAAACGACTGGTGGAGGTTTTTGTATTTAGTGGTTCCCTTGCCTCCATGTGGTACGTCTCTTTTGGGTTGTTTGTTTGCCTCGAACTTTGGTCCTTTCCCTTTGTCTCTTTTTCTCTCCTTTTTTTTTGGGTGCTTTCTTTTTGTAAAGTTTTGCGAGGCGTCATCAAAAGCATCCGATTTTCAATGTGCAAAGCACCGAGAGAGATTTACTATGTTATGGTGAACCTAAACATAGATAGATCGAGAGACATAAGAGGAGGAGAGTTCTTATTAAAGGTTCACTTAGGTTTAGTTAGGTAAATTAGGAGAAAATTGTGGGAAGGATCTTACACCTAATAGTAGGCATAATTTCCTTCTATACTTTCTTGGAAGCATATTCATGGAGATAATGTACCCTGCAAATGGAATAGGTATTTTCTGGGAATGATTTATAAGAAATGTGGGCCTGAAATCTTTCATGACAAAAGATTGGAAAGTTCACCCCAAACTTCCAAGAAGAAAAGAATCTGAACTTTTATATTACATACCATTGGAAGTTTTGAATTTTATGGCCAATTTTTTTCAGTCCCATTTTTTGCCAAAGCTAATGCCAATTTTGTACAAAAGAGTATGCTTCAATTCCAATGGAAAATATTTATTATGCTGAATAAATTTATTGCTTGAATATAGACATAAAAAACCCACCATAGAATGGGGCTAAGAGTTTGAGTTGGGGAAGGGATTTTTTTTTTTTTTTTCCAAGGAGCAATGTAAGGAAGAAGGGAACAAGGTGAAGAGGAACCAGAAAGGGAAATGTGTGAGAAAGAAAGAAAAAAAAGGCAAAAGGGCAGTGCGGGAATGAAAATGAAAATGTTGCCAATTTTTATTTCTTCAAAAGCATGGATGAAACAAAACCTTAAATGAATGTCAACACTAAGTTATACCAAATTTGTTATACATTGGTTATGTAGATAATTGACCACAAACGTTGCAATGGTCCATGGATGGATGAAATGACAACATAAAAATTAACTTTTTGGATAAAATCTTCAATAAAATTGAATTGTATTATGCATACATGTATGATCGTTATGCATACGTATATGAAACCGATCACACATGTAAATGGAGAGATGGACAAAAGTTGTAATGGAAATTGTTTTGTTCAAAGTTGTGTCATTGACCACAAATGCATGCAATTAATTAGTCGGATGGGTGAAATGAATTTCATGCATAGACTTTCTTGACACATTACAACAAAATATGGGTTCTCATATGAATATAGGCCTTAACACTTGAATTGGTGACAACACATATCACAATAGTGTCAAATTGCAATGATCACCACATAGAGAAATGGATGAAAACACAAATGAATTTGGCTTCAACCATGGCTTTGACAAATTTGGTCATAGAGAAAAGTGGAATATTATTAAAATCCCCCATGGCGATTTCAACTTTTTTTTCTCCCTTGAAATATGGCGAGTTTGGAGGGATTTTTTCCAAAAAATTATTTTGTACTAGTTGCAGACCTCCCTTTTTTTTTTCTTCACCAAGTGACCAAATTTCGCAAGAAAAAAAAAAACCGTGGTCCCAATTTCAACTTTTCAGAATTTCAATGTTGAGTGTAAATTTCAAGGCCCAATCTAGATTTCAATTCAAATTCTTGACCGATCAGGCCAAGGCGAAATTACCTCCACATTGGGATCACGGTAAAAACCTCAAAACCCATTTAAATTGCTTATAAATATTCTAAATATTTATAAATAGCATCTCCATAGACTAAATCAGAGTCCCTAAGTCCAAATCTATAATTTTTGGGACCTAATATGGCCATTTAAATGGGTTTTGGGGGTTTTACCATGATCCCGATGTGGGGGTCAATTTGCCTTGGCCCCATGCCCATGGTAGGGCTTAGGCAAGGAGGGGGTGGTCGATAATGGGGCCACTGAGGACATTACCAATGATCTACTTAGAAGACCTTACAAGAAAGGAACTATTCTAGAAGGAAACCTTGAACAATGAACTACCTCGAAGGGGGGAAGATCACAACATTATTAGAGTGTTTTTCTTGGTGAAAAATGTTGCATCTTCCCCCCTTCAAGGTAGTTCATTGTTCAACCTTCACTAGCCCCCTTCAATATTTTATTTCGAAAAAAAAAATCCCGTGATACCTGGCAAGTATCATGGGAAAAAATTTAAAAGCAAAAGTGGATGTTTAAAAAAATGGAATGTGTTGGGAAGTGGGCATTACAATTTTTTGAAAGGACCACCATTCAAGGAGGAAAAAAATGCACAACAAGGTGACCTCCAATTACACTACAAAATATTGACGAGGTCTTTGAAAGGGGGCAATGGACCCTTGACCATATGTACCAGTCTCGGGTGGATGCGTGGGTATATTAGTTTTTATATATCCATGGGGTAAGGGTAAATATACAAATATAAAAAATATCGGTCACGAAAACATATGTAGACTACAAAATATTTCCACACCAAGTGAGGGTATATAAGCTTTGCAAGCTTATCAATCCACTTGTTAGGGTAAGGGTATATGATGAACATTGACTCTATATTTACCATGTGAGTATAAGTGGTTGAGGAGAAGTTAAATCAAAATCTGCATCCAAGTATGGTCAATGATTTTTTATTTTTTCAATTTTTTGATGTTGCATCATTGGCTAGCATCCCATGAAAGATTTAGCATTACACGGTAATGGGTATGACAATAATTATTATTTTTTAATCTTGCTATTGTTTTGTGACTTGAAGGAGAAAAGGCCATATAAATCAACTGAACCTAGTTCAAAACCTTGACTTCTTGGTTGAGGAGTTTTTTTCCAAAACATTCACAAAAGCTTTAGTAAGGGTCACGGTGTCATTTTTTTCCTCCCATTTTGTTGAAATTTTGTCCACCCAAAAAAGATTGAGTATCATACATTGTCAGATGGAGAAAGACAACTAGTTGTGTAATTGACATTGTAAACACAAACACATGAAATGTCAAACATTCCAGGTAAAAAATACACATTAATAAAAATTGAGTGAAACCAAAGACTTTTAAGAACACATTCAAAGCATTCTTTCCATGGCAAATGGTAGTAAAATCTTAAGAGATTGTAAGAGCACATGGTAAGGATCTTGGTTGTGCTAATAAGTGTAAAGAACAAAAATAATATACTAAAAACATTATACTCAAAAGTTAATCATGGATTGAACAACACCTTCATAACCTGGAATCACATTCAATGCAAAATATGAATACATATATGTTACCTAATGATTTTAGCACATACCTTCTTTTCACCATATGAATCCAAATCAATTCCAAAGTGCGGGTAAAAATCAAATGTATACTAGATGAGTAGATCCCAGTGTTGGCCCGGTATTGGCTTTTAGTCATACCAAGCAGGCAGTGCATTTTTAAAAGAAACCATTTGTGAAGCCCAGAGGGCATGGGCATTGGAAATTTTTAAAGCAACCTATACCTGGTGGGCATGGGCATTGAAGGTTTTTTCTTTTCACAAGGGCTTGCATAACGGGCATGGAAATGAGTGATGCCCGTCAGACATAAACCCGGGGCATATGCATTAAAAAATATCATCATAATTGACATCTAATACCCAAGATACAATAACTTTGAATCAAAATAACCAACCTACACCAACAATCACAATCAGATAGTTAGATCATGTTTTTGGAAGAAGACAATTTAAACCTTAAGCAAAAAAATCCAAAATTAATCAAACCACATATCTACATAATTTCATTTGTGTTGGAATAGGTGTTGTGCATCATAACACACATGGTTATGGCAACATAAATAACATCAAAATAACCAAAACCCTTTGGATTTGTTCAAAACACACTAAATGACCATTGGAGTAAAAACTTCTGATATTTTATGTGCCACAGATCATGTTTGGGGAGATGGTATTCTGTTTTACAAGGCAATGGTTTGTCATGAATAATAAAGGTTTATGGCATGTTTGAATTCCAAGGTTTCCTTGAATAATATCACCTTGGATGCAAACTAAGTCTTCACATGAGTTTTTAATTTTTGGGGGTGAAGAGATGCATCTTTACAAGCCTTAGCCCATTCCTATTTGCCTTTCCCACTTTTTTTGGTCCAAGTAATTGTCTTTTAAATAGAAGATTGAGTCTTTTTAAGTAAAACCTCCTTCATGCCACCACATAGCATATTGACAACACTTGGACATGGCATGCCCATAACAACTAGCATCATGAGGTTGTGGTAACAAGAGAGGAACACAAGATATAATGTTTGTGAAGGCTGTTATGAAGGTGTTTAGATTAGTGTTGTTGTCTTTGACATATGCTATGATTTTGTCTAGCAAATTGTATTGAACAAGTAGATCCTTGAGTTGAACAACCATGGAAGCCTTTGAGGTTCCATGAACCTCAAAAATTCCCATAATGACATGGCAAGTTTTGACTTTTTGTTGATGTAATCCACAACTAAAACAAACGTATCAAAACCTCATAGAGACATCCACAAATTAAGATTCAAATGTGGCTATAATTATAGTGGCATCAGCAAGAACAAGAAGAACATGGTGTTCCATGGTCAACAAGACCATGGACAGGATTACGTTGTTATTGAGCTATTGTCTATTGGGAAAGGTAATTCGGCCACATTGATGAAGGACAAGCCTTCTTAACCACACATTCTTAGTGGAACTTAATGGTTGATGACCTTTAGTGATGTACAAGATCAAATCCTCAATAAATAATTCTTAAACATGGTTTGAATTTTTGCATGGCACTCCAGAGTTGAAGAAATTGGCAATGGAGGCTATAGATGGCTTTTTCCGCTTCTTAGAAATTTGATGAATAACAATTATTATGGTAGTAGTAGTTCATCATGTGTTGTATTGCTTCAACATTGCAGAATGCTTAGAAACCACATGTTGACTCATGGCAGTTATGCCATGATTTTTGTTATACATAATCAATTTTTTCCAATTTTGGGTAGAACTTTCTCTTATAACTTCTTGCTGGATGCTATGACACACAACACATTGCATTCATTGAGACTTAGAATAATCTTCAACAACAACATGGTCATTAACTTTTAAAAATGCCCACATACTTGTTGTTCTATTCCAAGTGAGCCAAAATTTTTGGTTGTGCTCCAATTCCATAAACAAATTTTCATTACATGGATGTTTTTTAGCTTATAAAAGCTTTTCCTCATCCTCACCAAGGTCTTTGTCAACAAGTTCATTGTAGTTTGCTTTAGATTGGATCACTTTGTCACCTTTCCCAACCCCACCATTGCCATTCTCAACCCCAACTTCACCATTGCAAACACCTATATAGTTAGCAACATGGAGAGGAGAACCTTATGAAACTTCTATAGCCCCATTAAAAAAAAACATGTTGTAGGTTCATTGTTAATTGACTTTGAAAGTTAAACCAAGTAGTACATTATATTATGAAATCAAAACAAAGAAAGAACATATAAGTCACTGGTTATGTTGTTTACCAAATTTGCAATGCAAATCTTAAGTTATCGTTGGTGATGTTCACGAATGGTTAAAAACATCACAAAACAAGTGTTAAAAAAATCATCGAAATTGTAATGCTCACAAAACATTGTTCATGTAAATCTAGTGCTCACAAAACAACACATAAATCACCAACACCAAACTTTCCACCCTTGAAGTAAATTTACCAATTCTTGTGAACAAAGTAGGTGCTAAACAAAACACTGAATTTGGAGTGCTCACGAAACACCTTGTAGATCTAGTGTTCACAAAGTAGTGTACAAATCACCAACACCAAACCTTAAGCCCTTGAAACGAAACAATGTTCATGAAACACCATGTAGATTCAATGTTCACAAAATAACAAATCTAGTGTTCACAAAACACACAAAAATTATGAAGCACCAAACATTTGATCACCAATATTGCATAGTGCCCATGAAGCACTAGGAAAAACACTAGGAATAATAAACAATGCTCATGAAAATTTGCTAAACAAAACATCACACAGATCACACAATTGATGAAAGAAAAAAGAACAAAGTAAATAACAAAGTCACATAACCTAGGAACTTATGAAACAAGAAAAACAAACATGCATAGAAGATTCCCATGTTTATGTTAGTGCAAGTTGATTGCTGGTTGCCAATGACAAAAAGCAATTGCAAATTTTGGCATTCCTTTTTACCATTCCTTTTCGTTGCATGTCGAAATCATGGACATCCTACATAATGATGAAAGGTCATGCTTTTTGAAGCGAGGGGTGCAATTCAACATCAAATTAAAACTAGTTTTAACATTTCTAACCTACTAACCCTAAAAATTTTAACCCTAAATCCTTATGCCCTACACATGTTCATTATGAAAAAAACTTGCCCACCATGGCATTTTGTGAATTTTTCAAAACACATGCCCACATATGTAACAACATTGCATGTGTATAGGAGAAGCAAGGCCCACCTAGGTAGGGTATAACTACTCTTTTTATTCACCATTGCCCGTTGGTCAAGGCATATGATACCAATGTTGATGCCCTGGTTGATACTTGGCCAAGACCCACATACCTGGCCAACATTAGTAGATACCCATTTTATTCCGATGGCCATGGAGGTGCACAACATATTCAGGTATGATATGGATCGTTTCATTAAGGAATGTGTCCATCTTTTTCAAGATAGACAATTGGGAGGTTATTTGTCCTTGTCTTTTTTGCATTTAGTTTTTCCAGCAATGTGTTAGTATTGTTTTTTAGCATGCTTTAACTTCTGCTATAGAAAAAAAGATTGGTTGGAGATGCTTTTCTAAACCTGCTATTACTATTAAATCTCATGATTTGTATGAAGGTGACATTAGAGGGGTTGTGGGTGAGATAGCTTCTTACCATGAGAGGGACTAGCTCTCTCCCTTCTTTGGTTCTTGCAAGTTGCGCGCATTTTTTGACCTTTCTTTGGCCTTCCCTTGTGTCTTCTGTGTGATGGTTCCAACCATCAATTTTTATTGGAGTTTTTTTGTTGTAGATGAGTACAGTAAACACAAGGTAAATCTGAAATATTTACCAACCAAGTAAGGTACATATTCACCCCTATATATACTGCAAGTATATATGTCAGGGTAATGGACTTGCCTACCCAACACTCATATGCACCTAATTGTATATAAAGAAGCCTTACAATGACATATTTGAAATTATTGTAGTTTTGTTAAAAGCACCATTGGCAAGCCACAGTGTAATGGTGTTATGTTACCTAGTGCTACATAGATTTTGAGATGGATTTTAAGGGAACTTAGTACATCTTTGAAATCAATAAATAGATCAAGTTGGATAAAAATATGTGAATGCCTATGATAATGCTTAAAACCATTTCTAATGGATGAAAATGTGCACGGCCAATTTTTAAGCATTTTTTTTCACATATAAAGAAAATTTATACTAATTTAAAAGAAAATTATCCATGGGATAATGGTTAAGCACAAGGAAAATGTTTTAAAATTACGTAGACAATAATATTCCACACCTTGGTTCATATTGCTCCATTAAAAAGGTTCTAATAATTTTCATGAGGCATCCATAGAAATTTCAATAAAACTCATGCTATCATTAGCCTTCTTTAAGCCTTACCATTTATCAAGTTTTTTTATGCATTGTTTTTTAGAAACATCCAATGAAAAAACACGTTTTTAAAAAAATCCAAAAATAGCAAAAATTGACCACAAAACATAACATTGGTGAGGTGATGTACATTGCATGCATCCTTTTTCCAAAGAGTCTTTAATATGTGCATATTAAGTGTTGCAATATTGGAAATTCCCCTCATCCCACTGCACTAAGCCCAATTAAAATTGGCTCAAGTTTAGGACTCATGTGCACTATTTCTGGCCAACTTGAATCATGTTTTTCGTAAATGGCTTTTTAGAACTTTCACAAAAATAGTTGGGGAGGAGATTAAGATTGGCTTTAGAATTATAGTGACATAAAATTAGTAGTGGTAGAATGAGTCTGTTTTGAGATCTACCACCCCCTAATGGCCATTCTAAGGTGAGAAAGTAGGGGTTAGTAATAATATTTTCATAAAATTGGGAAATTTAAGCATGAGGATTCTACTGCTAGTTGAACTTTGTAGAAATCCTTCTATATTATGGCTACCTGATGGAACCTATGGTAGAAATATGGCGATCTTTAAAAATTTGAAATCTAATGAATTTAGTTTGAAAATTAAATTAAAAAAAGCCCTTCGAAGATGTTGGTAGGACCCCCTTTTGGTTTTTGCTAAATTGCAAAAATTCATCACAATTTATTTTTGTTGGTCCCGCTACAACCTAACTAGATTATCAATTTAAATAATGAAACCTAGTCACAGGGATGACATTGAGAAATTGGATAATTGATGACATAGATGAAACTTTCAACTAGTGAAAATTCAACCACAAGGATGAATCTGAAATTCGTGACATAATCATACAACATTCAACCATAGGAATGAGATTTACACACCGATTGAATATTTTTGGCAATTCGAAAAATAATTTATTAGTGCCAAATCTGTTAAGGTACTAACCAAAATTAGTAGGTACTACGGCATTCCAAAATTGTATGTTTGGTCATGAGTTTGCTTTGAATGGTGACCAATTCATCTTTATTTCATAATGGTTCATTTGAAACAGGCAATCACTAGCTCGTGTTCGATGAATGGGCATGTTTATCCTACATTGCAACATTCTTTATGCTAGTGCTGGCTGGTTTGAAGTTTTCATTAGTTTAGGTTTAGATCTAGGTACAAAAATTGAACCTGACAGGTCTACATGGACCTAGACCTATCCTTAAAACTGAATCCAATGAGTCTACATAAGCCCAAACTTGGCATAAAACTAGGCCTAGTGGGTTTTAACGGTTTTATTTTATAAGGTCCAAGACATGGAGAGAAGTAGGAATTACAGTTTAGGGTTTCTAGGTTCTAGGGTCCTAGGTTTGAATATGAATGTTGCAAGCTTTAAGGTCCTAGGTCCTAGCCCTAAGTTTTAACATATAAGGGCAATTCCAAAGACAACATTAAAATGGTCTTTACACAAGTACTTTGGACACAATACAACATGCATATAGTGTCAAACTTAGTTTTGATGTATGAACATTAGAGCCGCACCCACCCATCAAAGCTGAAATCAATGAAAGGAATCACCCAGATATTGAAAGCAATTAAGGTGTGTGTTAAAGTCAAGATCATGCTTGACCAGGATCCCAAGGGCAAATAAGGGTATGGACATTAGAGCCCACACCACCCCCCCTCAAAGCTCAAATCATTGAGAGCAATTACAAATGAGGATAGTGAGTTGGGTGTCAGATTCAAGATCATTCTTGACTAAGATCCCAAGGACCAGTGACACCCACCATCTTGATATGGTCACAATTCACACTAGTGCAAAAGCTAAGGAGTTTGAACGCAAATTCAATGGATTCTTAATGAAACTGGGCCTTGAACGCTAAGGGGGCATCATTAATTGTATAGGAGCCGTAGGATTGTGCAAAACCCTAGCACATTCTGCACGCATGTTGCGCAAGGTAATTTTTTATGCTAGACATGATGACAACTTTGGTGAAGTTTCTCTTTGTTGTTTCATGGCCCATACATGGTGCAATTTCCCACTACCAGGGGCGTCACCCTCTCACATGGTGTCCATGAAATAAAGCACTCCCAGAAATTTCCCAGGAGAGTACCTTATATCCTGAGTATCCCTCCTAAAAAAGAGGAGAGATATTAATGCCTACTTAAGATTGGCAGGGATCTTACATATACTAAGATTCAATTTAAGTTTAAGATCCCTCACACTCTTAAGGAGAAAGTGCAAGAACCCTCCTCTTCCTACACCTTGTGATCTACTTATGTTTCAGTTCATGATAACCTTTGCCTCTTACTTTATGAGGGGCAAGGCACATATGTGACATCATTCTCGACTAGTGTCATTCTAAGCCCCTTATTCTGTGAATGTCTCCCCCTCCCCTCCCCCCCCCAACATTGGTTATTTCCATACACATATTGCTTCTTCCCTCAATCCTCATCTGATATCAAGATGAAGAACTCCAGCTGAACAATTGGGGGCTAAAGTCCTCCTGTTCATCTGCCCTCAAACAAATTGAGGAGGGCCTTTGGGGGCAAGAGCCTTCCCTTACAAACAACCAAGGCTTCCTAAAGGGGCAATGATACTTAGGAGTTCAAATAGTGGAGACTACATTGGTTATTAAAGTCCTCCCTGTACATTACATTTTCTATAGACTTTGAAGGACTTTGCAAGGACTTTGTTTTAGTTTGACTATAACTATTCGCGGGACTTAGTGTAGAGAGGCTGACTTCTTAGAGTTGAAATTTGAGAGGCTTCCAAATACCTCCTATTCTAATTTGCCTTCAAAAAATGTATGGTCGTACCTAGAGCCTTGTTCCTGGTTCGGCAAGTGAGTTATCTAGTAATGTCTTTTTGGAGGTGATATAGGTTTGGCAATAAAAGAATAATAGTTTACAATTTGGCATTATATAAACAATGGACAAGGAGAATAGGCATGTCGAACTCCTTTGCCCAAAAAACTGATGCAAATTTGGAATTTAGATAGTGAAGCCAACAAATAAAACATGATGAGAAGGAAATTAACAGGAAAAAAATTCATGAACAGCTAGCTATATTGTCTATCAAAAAATTCAAGAGATTAAGGAAATTTTTAGAAACTACTATGGTTGTCAAGGATTTCCAACTTAAAAAAAACCAGAAATTCAGATTCTACTTAACATCCTTGGCCATATGATTTCTCCCCCTTACATTGTATACATTATTATCATTATGTCCATTAGTGTTGTTGTTTTGATTTTTTGCAAAGTAGACAACAAATTGCTGGGACTTTGGGAGCTGATGGAGCAAGATTTTAATATTTGAGCATATTTTATTTTTCAGGTTAAAATTTCTAGAGATGTTAGGTTCCTAAAGACTCAATAAACAAGTTCATGATTTTAATGTAGACAAAAAAGATTTTTTGAAATTGCATTCAATTAATTCAGATGGAATGGGTTTTGAGCTGCAAGTATTTGATTTCTTGTGAGAAAACGAACCGACGAAAACTTTAGAAAATTATTGTTCCAAATTCCCCTCTCCAATAACACAACAATGGAAACATGTATGTACCCCTGAAAACAACTGATGATTCTAAAACTTTTTGCTAGTTCATACCTGGTTCATTGAAACTAACTTTCTATTCTATTCTATTGGGAACCCCACAAGTGAAAGATACTAAATGATGAAGCTAATAATGTGCCTGAGAGTTTTATTTCTTTTAAAATTTTAGGCATGGCAAGCAGGTTTTTTTTTTTAAAAAAAAAATTTCAATAGAATTTTTCAACAATTCCAAAAAATAATTAATTTGTGCCTAACCAAGATAAGACCTACTACATAGGTGCCTGACACCTAGATCTCGCTTTTTGACCATCATTCCATGACCTTCAAGACGTGGCAGCAGGAGAGACTCCGGACGCGCGTGGATTTGACCCAAAGACGTGTGTCTAGCAGGTGTACCAGGGGATATAGATAGTGCCTAACTGTATGTACCTACCCGAGAAGGAACGAAAAAAATTTAAACAAAACGAGCCACACAATTCCCCAAGAGATTGTTGACCCACTTGGCTCCACGAAGAAGTCCAGATATGACCCCGTCCAGATTTGCCCGCCCTAGTTTTGCGTCTAGTCCCGTACGTGGGGACTTGGACCCAAAGCGTTGGATTTTTTTGGGGGCAATTTCATGAATTGGGTAGACTTGGTTGCCCAAATGTACGTGGGGACTTGGACGCAAAGCGTTGGATTTTTGGGGGCGATTTCATGAATTGGGTAGACTTGGTTGCCCAAATGTAGCTACATGTCAGACACGAAAATAGGTTTTTTTTTCAACCCCGCTATGTGCTTGCGACTTCCAAGAACCTCTAGGCAATTATATCCCTTTTTTCCTCGAATTAAGCGAATTTGGGGGATTTTCCTTCTTTTTTCCCAGAAAATCCTTTTTTACATTTTTCCCAGGCAGGGCTTTTTTTTTTCTTTTTTCTTTTTTCCGTGTCGACCAAAAAAAGTTAGGAAGTTTTCGGTTTTTTTAGGATAAATTTGAAATTTTTGCTTAAATTTTTGAAAAGAAATGCCAAATTCTCAAAACCACAAATTTGGGGAAGAAAAGTACAGAAAAAAGAAAAAAAAAACCTTTGGTCACAGGCCCTTATTTCTTTCACCAATTGGCCCACAAAGAAAATGCTGCTTGGATGGAAGATCAGAACTTCAGAAGCCATTTAAAGAAAAAATTATTAATGAAAATAGAAAATCTATTTGCAAGATATTTGTGACACGTTTTTGGGAAAACAATCTTGAAAACGGAATATTCTGCTGCAAATTCCCTGGTTTTTACAAATTAGTTCATTAAAAAAAATGAAATGTTCATTTGTAAAAATCGTCCAAAATTGCCACAATTGCCTAAAATTAAGAAAGGGTGGTTAAGATTTCTCTACTTTCATATTTTGAACATCATCTGAGTTGGCTAAATCTACTTATGAATGATCGCCATATCACAAAACTGAAAAAGAAATCACCACCGGCTACCACGGTCTACAAAGTCGTTGGAAATTTTTTAAAAATTAAAACCTAAAATCAAAAAGGAGGAGAGAAATTTGTGAAAGGCACTAACTTAGACATTACCTAATTTACTTGGTCTAGAAGCATGACGAAGACGAAGAACTTTTATTATTTCCCCAAGTTTCAATCACGCGTGGTGGTAGTTGACGGTGCCCACTTCCGCCCCTCATCCCCCCGCCAAAACCTCAAGCAAGCAACTGGGACGAAAGTAATGTGGGGTTTAAAATTGCTATACTTGGGAAACAAGTAAGTTTCGGTGGGAACACGAAGACGATTGGATCTAGCCCGGTACACAAGCCGTAGTCCACTTGCACGGTACTCGGTCAGGTGAGGGAGGTCCTGAGAAATCAAAAACGCGTTCACTTTTGGTCCCCACCCTTTTTCTTTTTGTTTTCCAATTTTTGTTCAAACTACGCTCCTTCCTTAATTCGTGGCAAGCAACGCGTCGAAATTTTCCAGTTTGGTTTTGAATCGGGTTCAGAAATCTGACAGACATTATAATTGTTGCCTAGCTTGTGGGGGTTGTTGAAAACTGGCCGGGGAGTTTACAAATTTGGCATTCAAAAGGAGAAGAGAAGGACTCAGTTTGATGCACTCTAAGCCAGCCAGCTGCTACCGAGCATCAACGTTTTAGAGTCTTCAAACCCACTTTGCGGTTTCAAGATAGATCTAAAACCAAAATTTCAGTCTTGCTCGGAGTTGCAAGACTCGGTCCCAATTCATTCTTTCGTGTTTCTTTCTTTTTCCATTCAACCCTAAGTAAGTGAGCACTACTCATCATATATGAAAAACTTTCCTTCGCAAGAGAAACAGTAGTTCGATTTTTTAATGAGCCACGCAGTAGTTGTAAAAACCTAACTAGGGTGTTTAGTTCTTCAAGTGAGTGAGTGTGTTTTCACGTTTGCAGCACACAAGGAATTTCAAGTTGGGGACCGCCGGATTCTTCAGTTAGAGACATCAGGTACTTTGTTCGAGGACGAAGAATCAATTTCAGTAGAAGCTTCCTGATCACGTGAAAAAGCTCAAAAAAAATTTCATACGAAAGGAAATCATCGCGGTGGAATTGATCTGATAGCGGCAGCGATTATGGGGAGAACTGGTGGGAAACGAGATGGCTATTCTTCTTGCATGTTGCGATTCACTGCATTGTATACAATCCTGGCAGCTTTGTTGATGGTGAGATCAACAGTGTATGCTCAATGCGACCAACAGAGTTTGCAACTCGGCGCTTCAGCCCCTTTCAGCACAAGTGGCTTCACATGTCAGGGTGCCAGTGGTTTTCCCCAACAGGCCTGGGTATGTATCTCTCTCTCTTTCCCCCTCTCTCTCCCTGTATCTCATGTGTCCCTTTCCTCACTCCCCCATCATTATTAGCGTCAAGGATTTATGATCATTAACATATCGGCAAAGTGAGAAAAACGCTGATCAGAATGGAGGTTTGATCTCAGAATGAAGAGAAACCGTATTCCAGCCGGACGAAGAAGAGAATTAACCGCTGTGTTGAATCAGATTTTCTCTTCTTGCCTTGTGCTTATTAAGTTATTTGTGGGAGCGCTCCTCCAAGGGGGGAGGAGGATCAGTAAGGAGAGGAAAAGATGTGTTGTAGGTGGTGGATACTTCAACTGTGGAGAATTTGACAAAATCTTAAACTGTGTTGCTTGCATGCAGTCTCGGCGCAATGGTACCGACACGCTTGAGCTTGTGTTTATTGCACCGGTGACACAAGGGAATTGGGTCGGACTCGGTTTCTCATCAACTGGGAAGATGGCAGGTTCAGTAGCTTTGATCGCCTTAATGAACGCCTCATCCACTTCTCCAACTCCCTATTGGTGGAGGTTAGATGATCACAGTATCCCGCCTTCTTCGGACGCTCAATATTCAAGCTTCTCATCCAATTTGAATCAGTCTCAATACATTGACGGCACCGTATACATCTCGGTTGTAGTGAATATCACTGCAATCCTACCTAGTACTCCTGACTCCTTCCTGTTTGCATACGGACCAGCGTCTGCGTCTGGTTCCACACCACTGCAGCACACTCAAGAAACCAGTCAAGTTGCGAACTTCGCCCCTGCAGGTAAATACTTTATTCATCAGCACCTCTGATCCTCAAATAGTTTCGACTGTAATTTGGGCTTTGGGCTGTCGATCTTTAGAGCTCCCACGATAAAATATTGTCGATGCATGTGCCGGTCTAAATAAGTAGTTCCTACTAAAATCTTGAAATACAATGTCCATTTTTGGTTCACTCTGAAGGACTAAGACCCTTGCCTCTTTGATGCATTCATGAACATATATGTATACCCAGCTACTCATGTTCGACAAATCCTGTTGAAATAGATAATTTTTTGGGAAAAAAAGAAAGTTCGACAGCCCCAATCTAAATATTTCAGAATATACCATGGGTCAGATCCATGGTAGCTGAAAAATGGGTTCTTTGCATGGTGCTGATGCCTACATCCTTCTAATTGGAGAGCGTGTGTGCATGCGACAATGTAAGAATCATGGGAGATTTAGAACAGAAGAGATATATATATTAATTTTGTTGAGCTCTAAACTTACTGTGACATGTATACAAATTTGCTGCAGGCACACATCTGTCCACATCTGACACAAAAAGAGGAGTGCATGGAATTTTGAACTTACTGGGGTGGGGTGTGTTTCTGCCTATTGGAGCAATCATTGCTCGCTATTGTAAAGTATGGGATCCTACCTGGTTTTATCTCCATATCTCATTCCAAGTGCTGGGCTTCATCTTGATTATAGCTGGACTTGTGACGGGATTGACCTTGCAAGACTCATACAAGGGAGTGAGTGGACTTGACAGCCACCGCGCCCTGGCAATCATTGTATTCATTCTGGCTATTTTGCAGGTAAACTGTTCTCCTTTTTAACCATGTCTCTACAGTATTCAATTCCATTGGATTTTGTTTTTCTCCAGCACTGAATTATGTCTTAGCTTATATGTCTTGGACTTCATTTCAAATCTGAAACATCCTAAACATCAGGACAGTGCGAATTCACACTGAAAAGCAGGCCATATTGCGCTTGTCTGGCATTTAGGGGCTAACATATTAAGGAATAGGCAAGCCCCTAATCACTCTGCAAAGTAAGCAGGCAGGAAATTCCCTTTGTCTGTGCACTCTGCAAAGTCAGTAGGGGCACTCCCATTTCTGAACATGAACAATTTTGGACAATTACAATTTCGAGCATTGACAATCATGTTAAATTATGGTCATTAGAAAGAAGAGCAAAAACATTATGTTAAGTTAGGAACAGTGACAAGGACATGTAAATAATAATGACACCAAGGTTAGCTTGAATGAGATTTCAGCAATTTAAGGAACCCTGAAAAGTGCTGCAATATCGGCCCTCCAAATCATTTGAGCTTGCATTTCTTGTATTGATGCTAGCAAGTATAGTGCTGCCACCAAAATCTTGTGTTCGCCATCTCTACAGATTTTTCATTCTACTGGAATTTCCTTCCAGGCGCTCAATTATGTTTTAGCTTATGTCTGGGGCCTTCATTTCAAATTTGAAGCTCCAGGTTGCTGAGACTTGGAATTGATTCTTTTTTCTTTTTCTGGCTGTATGTTTTACAGATGCTGGCAATAGTGCTGCGACCCAAGAAAGATGCCAAGCTCAGGCGGTACTGGAACTGGTACCATCATTGGGTTGGTCGTTTTGCGCTCGTCCTTGCAGCTGTGAACTTATTTGTGGGAATTCATCTAGCAAAAGAGAATGGTTGGAATGTTGGGTATGGCATAATTCTTGGACTTGAAATCGCTTCAATTCTGGCTTTGGAAACCATATCCTGCATTAGAGGCAGAAATAAGGAGCATAGCTCACCCACTATGTCACCCAACCTTGCTCCAAACTATGACAATGACGTATGATTGATGATGGATTTCATCAACTGTGAAATTGCTTCCCAAAAATCAAATTGATGATCAAATCACAAGTTATCCATTTGCCATCGAGGATACCAAGGTACTAGGAATGCAATTGGTTATTAATTGTAGGCATTTATAAGCATATCAATCCCATTTGAGTGATTGGCAGCTCTACATAATATTCTTTTGTTTTTGGGGGTTTAGATCTATACATGTCAGCTATCTTCTATGACATAGGATAATACTGACAGAAGGCAGAGAGAGCTTAGCAACCAAGTCCAGAAGTTTGACTTCCCTTCTGAAGCCCTTAGAAGTGGTTTCCTTGTTTTTAGATGTTCACTTCAACAACACTTCATTGTTTTCACATTGGTATTGTTCAGTGGATTGCTGTTCAAGATCAATCTGTCATTTGAACAGTTTGTAATTTGAAGACAAACCACATGGTATCAATTATTGCTCAATTTCAAAATCTCCTGTTTTGATGTACCATTAGCTTTGTGAGTTTTGGTGCTGGTTTTTCTTTAATGACAGTTGGGTTCTCTATCAAAAAGATTATAAAGAAGGAATCATGTCAAAAAAATTGCATCAGGGAAGCAATGCAGAAAAGTTTACAACAAACTCATCTGCACTAAGATGCTTTTAACCCACAACAAAATTCACCTAGCTCTAAGTTAACCCTAACACGAGCAGCCCGCATCTTGATAAGTTCCACTCAACACTAAGATACCTTGTAACTTCCACAACACAATAAGATAACCCAAGGTCTGGACATATCTGGAGGGAGGGATGTAAGAGATGTATTCATTGCTATATCTTAACAATCATATGCTGGTTGTTGGATTGTTTCTAGTGTTGAAACAACCTTATATCAAACCCTATGTCATCCAAAAATGTGGATTCATAACCTCTTCTGTTCCAATTTCTCATTTGTCACACTATTCTTTTGCTTGCACAATGCTCAAATGTTAATACTTATAATGCTTATCAAGCTACCACCCAGCTAATCTTAGCCCCCATATTCTAGCAAGAGGACAAAATCTTGCTTTGTTGAATAGTGGATTGCACTAAACAAAATTAATATCCCAAAACATTCCAAAAATCTATTAGGGGCTTGGCAATCACTAATAATGATGCATTTTTCCAGCAATTGCAATATGAAGTGAAACCATGGTCAATACTGTTTGCAACAACCATGATAATCCAAGGGGGCTACATTGGTTGCAAATAATGGAGAGGCCGATCATTTCTTTGCAAAACATTGACATAAATGTTTTAAATCAAATAATAACATAACTAATCTACAAAAATCCTCGAGGTGGAAACACACTATGAGAGGGCTGACTTGGGCAATTTCACATGACATGTGTGTAAAATATACATTTGCACAATGTGTTGCATTTAATTTTGGGTTTCACTTTTGATGTTTGGGCTTGAAATTTTGATTTTCACAAAGTTGATTTTATTTAATATCATTTAAATAAAATAAATTTAAAGATTAAATTCAAAAAATAAATGGGCGTATTTATAATATATGCAATCTAATAGATCTCCTTTTTTTCTTAAATTACATTAGGTTTGGGTTTGAATTAGTCAACCAAAAAATGTTTGAAATGAAAATTTAAAAAATCACTCACCACACATCTTGTCATCTTACATTTGAAAGTGATTGTTTGTCAAAATGTTAATTTATCACATACTTATAACCATCACCCTTAAAAACATCAATTTATAATATGATAATCATCAAACTCTTCACATGGTTCACAAACTTATTCCAATCATATGGAATCACAATGTTTACTAAATATTACAAATTTCATAAAATTAAAAATAATTTCAATCCTTTCTTGAATATATTTGCTCTTTTTAGAATATTATAACGTATTTTTTTGGCACAAATATATTCTAAAATCACATCATATGAAATAAAAAATTGCAGTTTTTTTAGCATTTGATTTTTTTGGATTTTTACCTACCATAATATGCAAAAATATTGTGAAAATCCTTCATAATAATCACATGGTTGAAGTTCAAATGTGAGACCTTTGAAAAACAATACAATATGACAACAATATTAACACAAACAATGAAAATTGGTTTGCAACTAGTAAACCATCAATTTTAAAAAACAAGTTTACACAACATCATATCATCAAGCTTAAGAAAGCTTAGTTTCACAACCATATATAAATCATTTGCTTTGACACAACAAACATTTTGTGAATGGTAAAAAAAAATCAATCCAATCCTAAGTTCATTTGATCTTACTTCACCACCATAATCTTTTAAATAATAATAAATATCACAGACATGACTTACATAAACAAATGAAGTGTTAATTTGCATAAAATCTCAAAGTTGTGGCATAAAAATGAACAATTGATGATGGTTGATAATAATTATAACCCACAAAACTAACATTTGCACTACAATTACCCAATAATTGGAGTCCCAAGAATCTTAAACCAATTTTAAACTAATAGTCTATTAATCTAAATCCAAAACATTCAAAATGTTGCAAAACCCATGTTCAATCCCCAAAGTTATGACCATAGTTTGCAAATCAAACATTGGTGAAGCCCAATCTTCAAGGTTCAACACTTGTCATCTATTATGAACCAACAAAAGAAAAATCATCAAAATAGGCAAAAGGGGAGATAGTTCCAAATAAACCTTGCATAAACAACGGTGTTAACTACTTTGAATTATTAATTCTTGAATTTAATACCCTTGAAATCATAGTAAACATCCAAGAGCCCACTCATTGGCAAAAGTTGCAACAAGCTTGTAAAATCAACTTCATTTCACAATTTTTGTCATTGTCCAAGCAAGCCCACCTTTGCATGTAGGTATCACATCTTCAACCCAACAATCATGATTACGATAGTAGAACATAAAGTTGCAAAAACCATGAATCATAGATGATCCAAATAAAGTACCATATTCAAGAATAATTGTTTTAAACTCACATTTTGATAGATCAATTATGTTCATATACAACCATTAAATAAGGTGTGGACATTTATTGCTTTACATAAACTTCAAAAACATCATTGATTTTTATTTGATGTTATAATTGGTGAAAAACTTCAAAATTTGACATGTTAAAGCACCTTATGTTGCTAGCCATGAATTTATTGACTTACAAAACAACACCAAATCAATAAACTTTTCTTCCTTGAAATCTTTTTTTCACCTCTTGAAATATTCCTAAAGCATTGTGATATTATATCTTTTATGCTTGAAAAACAAAAATATGCCTCAAAACTAAAGTTGCTAACATCTTTTTTAGTAGGATGTCCCAAAATAGAACATCAACCTCCAAGATGTCCCAAATGTGGGTGGACATTTGGTAAAAGTAGGTTTGGAATAAAGGTTTTTGGGTTGGGGGACATTGTGTGTAGGTTCAAAAAAATTTGGGGGGGAGGGGGGCACACGATATGGGTGTTAACATGGTAGTATTAAAATTTGGTAAAAATATGTCATTTTCAAATCTTTTGAAATCATTTTACAAGTCCTTTAAATAACAAAATCATTAGTTATTCTGAACCTTAAAAACATTTCAAGTTTTTTTTATTGATTATATTGTTGACATGTTCCCATGATATATTATGAATGTTTATATAAATAAATCCATATCTTCAACACCACTTCAAATTACCATTTTTAAATATGAAATATTAAACAAAGGTTACAAGTTATAATTATTTTGCCACATATTACTGTGATTGCACCCTAAGGGATAATGAGGGTGCTAAGAAGGACAATAATGTCAAAGGATGTTGGGAAACCATTACAAGGTGTTTAAAAAAGGAAAAAAAATCTGTTTTTTTGGGGGCAACAAAGGATGTTGGGAATCATTGTGGGGGTGGCGAAAAGGGTGTTGAAGGATGCTAGAAAAGACATCAAGCTTAAAACCTTTGCCTATACCTCATTAATAATTGTAGATAAACAATAAAAAGGTGTGTCAAAAAAATATTGTTTTTAAGTATATCCATCATAGCAACCACACTCCAAACACATTACAAGTTGATAACATATCAAATCAAAGATCATAGAGTTTTTAACTAATCTCTCCTATTAACTCCATTAAATATTATTACACTTCATCATTTACATTGGTTCTTGATTTTTTTGACAAATTTTTAGGGGACCCACATAAAGATTCTTCAAATCGTAAAGTTTGAATGCAAAGGCTAATGGGTGCAGTCATGCTAATAAAGCCACTAAAACCCACTTAAGTGATTTTGGGGGGGGAATATTTTTGGAATATTATTAGAAAAAATGTTAAAGAATATTTTTTAGATTTTTAAAAAAAAATTGTACTGTTTTGTTAAGGTTTTTATTAAAAATTTGCCAAAATATGTTATTTTCAAAGTTTTCCAAATCATTAACAAATCCTTTAACTGTTTAAAAACAATGGTTACATGAATATATTACACTACTTTTGAAGGTTCAAATGTTAATGAAATAATTTCATATTTTGAATATTTGTAGAATAAGATATAAGATTTGATAATTTACAAAAAAATTCAACTTGAAATTTTTTCTTAAAAAAAATTTGGTGTAAAAAACACAAAATTAAGCAGTGGTTATAATTGCTTTTAGCTCCTATTAACATGACTACACCTTCATGTGTCATAAAAAAATTAAAACTGATAAAAATCACCTCACATAGCATTATAATGTCATATGGGAACAAAAACACAATCTAAACAATTTACATGAACATCAATCAATTAATCAAAAAATGTTTTTTTGCTAGCATTCAAAGCATACTTGAAATATGTTCCAAACTTGATTTTATTAGATGGTGTGTAATGGTGCAAAGGTGCAAAGGTGATAGTACATGTGAAAATGCAAAGAACAAAGGAAAAAAAAAATCAAATTCAAATGTAGCTAGGTCTAATCTTTTTAAAGTGTACCAAAATCTTGTCACAATGTCACCCTTTTCTATCTTTTTCACGTGGTCCTTTTTTACCATGTAAATACACATTTATGAATGATTATGATGGAATCTAAAATTGTAATGGTCTAAATATAGTCCTTCTAGGAATTCTGACAACTTTTGATTCATTATTTTTATGGGGATCAAAATATAGATTAAAAAAAAACTACAGTAAAAATTAAGCCCTTTCATATTGTGTGGTACACTTCAAAGGATTTTCACTCAACCATTGAAATCCATTCAAAAAAACCAAGGCAACCAAACTGGGAACACAAAAAGATATTAACACTCATCAACGCAAAGTGGGGAACATAACATAACATTAAATCGGGTCGACTCATAGAACTAATCTAAATCATTTATAACAAAGTGAAAAAATATTTTTGTAATTGTCATGAATGTTGACCTCTCTCAACATATGAGAAATGTCCCTACCCACAAAAATAAATGGGGAACCATTCTAGAGAATTCAAAAAATATATTTGATCACATCCCTGGAACAAGGCAAAATGAATTATTGGGCAATGAGCCCATAGGATAAGGTTGCACACCATTTGCCTAAAGATTTTAGCAGGGTCCACTATAAAATGATTATGGAGTTTATGGGAAAAAGGAATGTGTTCAATCCTTTACATGTTTGTGATTTCATGGCAGATGTAAACAAGGTTCACAATCCAACTACCATATTCACCATTTATAAACCAATTGTTATTAATGGCATTAATGTAATGAAAGAATTGTAAATATTCTTTAGGTATGAACGTATGACAAGGAATAAGTAATATGATAATTGGGCATTCATGAAAGCATATTCACCTTAGATTATAATACCTCTTTAGTGTTCACATTTTTCACAAAGGCCTTGAATGAAACGATTGGAGACATTAACAACATTATAATGTAGAATCCAACGAAAACATTAATGAAGACATTAGTGAAAAGTCTAATGCAAACATCAATGCACAAAGGAGTGAAGACCTTAATACAAAAGCTTCAAACATCGAATTCAATCAACAAATGAATTCAAAATGTTTGTGGTGGAAGATCAAAAATTGTTCGTAACACATGTGTTAAACATAATTACTCTTCAACACATAAAAGCATGGCTAAAACAATAGAAAGAGATGTTCAACTATTAATGGACTCCATTGATTGCATGCAAGCACGCACACATGAGATAAGCTTCACCTTGGAAGAAAAAACAGATTCAAGAATCTATTGTTAACAAATAGCTAGATTATTTCAAATGCAAAAATAAAGTCACAAATGATAATCAAATGAGCATGAAATTACAAGGTGAAAAAAATAATCAATCTCTCTTTCCAAAACAAGATTATGATGAACACAAGGAAAAATATGCATAGTAAAGTTTTCAACATATAGTACTTACCTATAGAAAATAATATAGCAATGTTAATTCAATTTTAAATCAAATTTTCCAATAGGTGGAAATTTTTAATTTTACATAGGCATGATAATCATGTGAAAGATCTTTGTCATTCAAAATAAATGTTCAATTACATATGCATTGTTTTGCCAAATCTTTTGCCATCAATTGAATGAGATGTTTGTTTTTTTGCAACATCAATGACTTTATGTGCCATTTCCAATTCTAGATTTTGTAACAACTCCAAAACAATAATCCTCATTAGTCTTTCTACATCAATTTCAATTTGTGATCATAATAAACTATGCAATAAACAACAAATAGTGAGAACATCATGAACAAAAAATATAGGCAAATCAAATTTGGTAAAGAATTTTTTACAATTTTTTTTCAAAATTTCGAACACATTCTCCACAACAAACCTACCATATTTGTGTTTTTTTATTATATAATAACTCTAAAATAGTATGATGCCCTTCTTCTTTGAATGGGGTCATGTTCCAAATAATTAACGAATAACTTTTATTTCCCAAAAGGTAGGATGGAACCCATGTTGAAATTTTTCTTAGACTCAAACAAACCATGGCATTGGGTATTTGTATAAAATGTAGACCTACACAACACCTTGGAATCATTTACACTTCTTAGAAGGGCCACAAAGATATCAATAAACAATTTCTTACAATCAACAATTGTTTGTGCCATCACATTGTGCCTACCTACTTTGTGATAGTAACAATCTTTGGGATATGAAAAAAGTTTAATAATCGAAATGTGTGTGCCATCAATGGCACCTTGCACACTAAGAAAACCACACCAAACATTGAATTCATTCATTACAATTATCATTACCTTTCCTTGAAACCAAGAAATCAAATCATGGTATTAAAAAATGAATGCATAAACAAATTAATGCAAGATTGAAGATATTATTAACAACTTTATTGCAAAATAAAGTTCACTACATGCAAGGAAATTGACACCTAAACAACACCATAAACAAGTGAAGTCACGGGCAAAAGAACTAAAGGCACCAAGGTAAAAGTCCTTTTCCAAAGATTGCACATGACACATGTCATATCTACATTTGATTATAATTTATAATTTAATATTTCTGTCGCAACCCCACTTTGAAGGAAGTGTGAGGTCACCACTCACACTCCCGAAAATGGGACTTGGGAGCCCTTCGGGACTCCTAAAAACTCAAAGCGCAATTGCAGAGGTCAAAACACCTTTCATTGAGGCATTTTTTATATTGTTGAAAAGGTCTTGAAGTGTAGATGTCCAAAATGGCCTTGCATGAGGCATTTGGACATTTGCAGCACAAGTTATGGTCCAAAGAAGGGCCATGAGTCAAACTGCCAAGTTAAACTGGCAGTTTGACTCCCGACCACTAAAAGTCAGGAATCGACCCGATTCCTGTGCATGTAGGTGAAGTGCAACACACCATTGGAAAGCTCTTGAGGAGAGCTACAACTTTGGTTTAGACCTCGTCCCAATCCGAGTTCGGGGCAAGAAGTTATGAACGCCCAAAGTCCTGAGAGTCCAAACCGGGACAATTTCGGGACTCCACTTTGGGAGTCTCGGGAAAAAGAACCATTTGGATGTAAGTGCGACGGAGAGCTGTAGAGAATACTATATGGGGGAAGGTGGTGGCTTCCCCCGAATCCGGGCTGTGGTGAGTCAAGTGAATCCAAGATCGCCCGTGGCTTGTCCCAACGCTGAAAGTGTGCAGAATGAGTTCTAACCAACTTGTTAGTTGGATTTGGATGCAGGACCGAATAATTGAGTAAGCTTGTCCCTCTTCCTAGTCTAATCCCGGAGCTTTTAACACGCCCCTCTCACCCCCTTTAGTGCTGGAAGCTGGGAACGTGCCCCGAATCCCAGAAATTTCGCAATTTGAATGACTTAGCCCCAACTTGGGGCTAACTAGGGACTTGGGAGCGCGTCAATTTCAAATACCCATTTAACACCGCATTTTAAATATAAATACATTTTGATTACAAATTGATTTTATGTCATGTATATTATGCATTCATGCCCTTTATCACATTATATGAACAACTTTTTTTTAAGTCACATTTTCAAAATCCATAAGTTTTAGGGTCAAATACACTTTTGAGCCAAATGTGTTCAAATGGGTTGAAAAAAATAATTTATCAATTCAAATCCTTTTGCCCCTCTAATCATCAATGTTAAAATCTTTTCCAATTTTCAAAAGGAATGGTGCACATTTGGTAGAAAAAATGGATGTTTGAAAAAAAACAAGGGTTGGACCCACTCTCAAGGTTTGAATGTTTTGAACATGTAAAAGCATTTTTGATTTGTGTCAAGTTTTGAGCATGTGAACTTTGCAATCAATGAAAAATATTTCAAAAACATTTATGACAATCCTAACTATTGTGCTTCCCTTGTGATCTTTCAAACATACAAAAAAAATAGTTTCAAGGAGTGTCCACTCACTTGGGTAGCTCCTTTGACTGTGATTTTACCCAAACATGAATATATCTGGGAACAACTTTGCAATACTCTATGTTTTGTTTTTGAAAAGTAGATCTCCAACAATCTACAATGTTAAATAAAGTAACCTTGCTCATGCAAAAAATTTCAACCCACCTATCTTTGTCAAATTTTGTCAAAAGAAATTTAGAAAACCAAAACATGCTTCTAGGTTTTACCCAATGACCCAATTTAATAGACAATAGAATCAAAGATGTAATTTGAAGCTTATGAACTTCATTGAGTATACACATTAACATTGATTCATGTTGATTTGGATTTTGTTCCAATGGTGGAATGACATCAAATTTGATATTAAAAAAAAGGTTGTCCATAGTTGTTGCAAAAAAGTCTTTTGTACTTGACATAAATGAACAAAACAATGCAAAATGTGAACAAAACATAATCAATAGCAATATCCATGGGAAAATCAAAATGAAATAGGATGTGGATGACAAAAAACCAAAAAAAGGGAAAACTAGTAATGTCACTTACTTTCGTGAATGCTATGGCATGCTTCTTATTTTGAAAGTGCTTCAAAAGACAACAAACAAGTTCACAATAAATTATGTGAAAAAACAAAGAAAAATTGCACATCACCAAGAACTACACAAGTCAAAAAACAAAAAGAACCAACATGAACACCATAAAAAAGAATGAAAATGAAACCAAAAAAGGGATAGTTTTGAAACAAAGTGTAAAGAAATTTGCATTGAACTCTATGAGAAACAAAACAAGAATTAAAGTGTTGCAATAATGTTGAGAAAATGTAAATGAAAAATAAAACATCGTAGTAATTATGTGAATGAGCGAAAAAAAAATCTATGCACAAGAATTAAAATGCCATAACAAGAAAGATAATGTTAAAAAAAAAAAATGAACATGAATCAAAGTGCAACAACAATGTCGAAAAAACATTAGTGAAAAACAAAATGTCACAACACTACTGGGTGAAAACGGAATAACATGAGCCACATCCACCTATTGGAAGGATTGCTTTCGGAAGAATCCAACAAAGGGATTTTTGAAATGTTTTTAAAAAAATCGTCATATCTTGACAAAAAAAAACTTAGAAGTCACCATATTTAAATAGTGTGTTCTTGTAGGTCGCCAGAACTATGCAGGATTCCAAAAAAGATATACTAGTCCACCAAGACAATTGTCATTGATTGCTAATTAATGCTAAGGATCCTACCCAATGCACCAACTTGAGAAATTTGAAGAAAAAAAACAATGTTCACCATGTGCCTTCATGATGATACTTGGGCCGATGTTTGGCAACAATACCTACTACACCCTAACACTAGGTGTGAAGGGACCATAAGTACATTATTCTTTGTTTATGTCACTCAACACCCAACAATGCACCATCCAATGGAAACTTGGTATGACGTTGGGTATCATCAAATCATCAGCGATTGAGTTTTACCTTGGTAACCTATCATGTACCCTCATACTTTCCCTTCACACTACTTACATAACAACTTATGTAAGGGAGCCCACAATGAACCAACACCCACCAACGCACCATGAAGGATGGATGATAAGTGATCAATAAACAATATTTCGTTGGGTTTCAATTGCCTACCTAGCCATAGTGGTTAGCTTAATGCATTTTTTATTACCTACCTACTAACAACTAACAACCCACAAGTGGGTTGTTAGTAGGTAGGTAGCAAAAATAACACTTACCTAGTAATGACCTATTTTCCTACCTATCTACCTATATATGAGACCTATTTCTTACAAAATAGGTTACCAAGGTGAAATCAAAAATTAACTCAGTTAAGGTTCATCCACAACTGAGTAATAATGAGTATCCAGTGGATGGTGCAATGGTGGGTGCTGGTTCACTATGGCCATGTAAGTGGGTATGTAGTATAGTTTAAGTAGGTACATAATATAGTAGGTTACCATGCAAGCAGGTAAAACACTTGGCGGATAGATGCATGAGCAAGATGGATGTTTAGTAGCTAGTACATAGCTAGGCTAGCAATGTGGTTAACTCTGGGTCAGGAACACAATGAAAAAGTGTTCCATGTCCACATACCATCCATCTTGCATGAATGCACTTTTGGATGTTGGTCCACTCCATCCAGCAGTGTGTTCTTTCGGTCCTCTTCATTTTTAATTTTTGGGCTTAAGAGGCTATTTTATTCTCCTTTTCCTTTTTGTCAAAAAAGAAAAATAAATTTATTTTCCTTTTTTATTCTCTCTTTATGTAGCAATAAGATCTTGCTTTTCTAAGCCCTTTATAATCCAAGTTGGGCTTGTGTATATCCAGCGGTTATCAGAGTAGTTCTTTAAGCTATATTATCATGGTTCTCAATGACCGAAATAAATGGCTATGGTGTGTACACACGGTTCTCAAAAAATCCAAAATTCAGTCAAATAACCTTCTCTAACTTGACTTCGGGCCCTTCTTTTGCCAGTTATTTCATAAAATCTGCTGCAATTCTTTTGCCGGGTACTTCATAAAACTTGCTGGTTCTTTGATGATGGCTTTTGAAAAATCGAGAGAGCTGGAGGTTCTATTATTCTAAAATTCTTCCAAAAGTTGGAACCAAAGGTTTTTATTTACAACTAGGAAATCAATAGCTTTTATCACAAAAATTTCAGTTCTAAAAATAATAAAATATTGTTTTTTGGATAATAGATTTTCAATACTAGTTTTTGGTGATATATTTTCAATAATCATTTTCAGTAGACTGATTCCAGTAAACTAATTTTTGGTAGTAATTTTCTATAGGTAAATTTCAGTAGACTAATATACCAATAATATTTTTGGTAGGCTAGTTTTGGTAATATTTGCGGTATTCAAAATCGATACTAACAATTCATATACTCAAAATCCTAACAATTTTTACATTTGTAGTAGTAGTGAGGTCATTGCAACACGTTTGGTATGCACTAATAATGTGACACAACACGGCCATGAACCAACTTCCACTATTACAAATCAAGGTTTTATGGTTTTATGTTAATAGGTTTTATTGACTTAAGTCATTTTCAATCATAAAGGACACAAAAAAAAAATGACTTTCGTCAAAATAAACTTATCATTTTTGTCATAATCTTGATTTAATATATGTTAATTGAAATGACTAAACTACTAGTTGACATAATGAGACTTTTTTCTAAAACTATTTGTTCAATTATTATTATTATTGAATTTTATTTTTCTTTTTATCCCAATCAAATTATGGAAAAGGCCCAAAACATTGTCACCTAAAACCCATGATTTTGATTATCCCCAATTATTATTTTTGGTTTACTATTGATGACTAATGAAATTGGGGAAAATCATTGAAATTGTCATTCATGTATTTGTATTTATTAGCGTTATTATTTATTACCAGATCATCATCATTTTTTTTAGTTATGTTAATCATGATCATAATATGTTCAAAATGAGATTTGAACCCTCACCTCTTCAATCACAATACAAGGTTACCATCCAATCACCACCTCATGGTACAACAAGAAAATTTATTGTGAAATATATAAACATGCAAATGTTTTGCATTTCTCACATCATAACCTTATTATGTAATTAGATAATTTCATAATGAAATTGATTACACATGTATTTCAAATTCTTTTCCCTTGAATTCATTTTCTACTTTCATGATTAAACTGAAAATTATAAACTATAAATTTAAAAATGAAAAAATATATCTCCTTAACTTTAAATGTTTCCTTCAAAATTGAAATTTAATTATAGTATACTTTGAATAATTCATGCATATGCTTCATAAATTCAAATATAAATTATTTGGAGCACAAATTCAAATGGTTATATCCAAGTCATTTCAATTTTATGCTTAATTTAATTTTATAACGTTTTTAATTCCAAATGTCAAAACATTACACTAATGTAATATTTTGAATTTGGGCCATAAATCAGGTATAATATTTTTCTTAGATTTTCATTTTTAAAATCTCAAAATCATATCAGTTCTACTTTTGACATTAATTATATGATTAAAATTCATGTGTTTTTACTTTCAAGTTCTAGTTAGTCTTTAATTTTTTAAATTTTAAATTTAACTTCATTGCATTATCTCAAAAAATGGTTTCACTAGTTTTAATTTAGTTTCATTTATTATATTAAGGTCATTACCTTATTATTTAATGAAATTAATTAATGTAGTTAACTCAATGCAATTATGTAATTAGGTAATTAAATTAATTTCACATATGAAATACATATTTATATATTAATTACACCATATCAAAGGTTTTTGAAATTACATTGGTAAATGCATAAGAATTTAAGAATTTAATAAACATGTCATGTAAATTACAAAATTTTAGTTTGGGCCTTTAGTTTGGGTGTTTAGTTTGGTTTGGAACTACATGAATTTTGTTAGATTTTAAACTTCAACTAGGCAAGGTTTTTACTATATGAAAAGTTCAAGTTTCACATGTACATTAGTTATGCTCTATTTTTTGTAATAAAAGTGCAAATTTTCAATTTCATTATCCAATGGTTTTTTCAAGTCAATTTGTTATTTTTCAATTTGTGTCCCAAAATTTCTTATTATTTGATTCATTATGAATATTAGTTGAGGATATGAAAATTGTGTTCTAATTTTTTTAGAAATTAATTTTTTTATAAAATTTAATTAATATTTTTTAATTTTAATATTATACATAGAAAATTAACATCAAAAGTAATCATTTTAAGCTATGATCTTTGACTCTACACTCAATTTAACTAAAATATTATTATTGAAAAAACCATGTTTTTTTCCTATAAGGTGAAAGCACATTACAGTGACCCTTTGGGGCATTTTTGGGTCTAGTATTATAATACATACAATATAATTGTTTCAAAAGTATGGTACATTTGATTTTGGGTATCAATTTTGGTTTTTGGGCCTTATAATTATTATTTTTACAAAATTAATATCATGTAATATTATTTTTAAAATAATAATAATTTTCATTATTTATATTGAAAAATCCATGAATATATTGATAATATACATTGGTATAATAAGGCCATTATCTCATTTTGATTGCACTAACTTTAAAACGTCATTAATCATTAAATAATCAATTTTAATGAAAATTTTAAAAATCTTATCTAACTATGTTTGTCATCATCTATGTGAATGTGATTACTTGTTAAAATTCCAATTTACCACACATTTATCGCATCTTTGTTAAAAAAACTCATTTTTTGAAATGAAAATTTTCAAATTAATCACAATGTGGTATCTAAACATGGTTCAAACTATGTGAAATAACATGGTTCAATATACTTTCAATTTTCATAAAGATTAAAAATCATTTAAATTTTTTTTGGAATATATTTGTATTTTTGAAAACAGAGGTACATTGCATTTGTTTTCACAAATATACTCCAATCTCACAAATTATAAAATGAAATGAAATAGTTTCTTTTCTAATATCTTGCCTAGGTTATATTTTAACACAAGATGCAAAAATATTGTGAAATTTTAAAAAAAATTTGAGGTGGGATGCATTCCCACATGCACACCCCTGGAAAGTAATATAATGTGACACTCCAAAGGGGTCATTGTAATGTGCTTTCACCCTATAGTGTACCTACCTATACCTATTTGCGTAGCATATGTACCTACCCATCAACGTACATATTTATTTAGCTTAGTTGTAAAGTAACAACCTAGCCTACCTATTTGATTTACCTTGGTTACTTACTTATTTATTATGATAAAAATAGGTATGTAAGCACTTGGGGAAATCATTTTTTTTATATTTTAAAAAACACATAAAATGAAAGTGTATTTTTTGGGTGGTTAGCCTATTGAACCGAGTCAAACTAACCTAGATAACTACCCTACATACCATAATTTAACTAATTTACTATATTTAGGCATTCACAATGTAATTTGCAAATTTAAAGACTTGAACCCCTCACCTCCATGTTGAAGGGCTAGATCGTTAATCAATGCATCACACATTCATAAGGTAATATCTTTTGTCATTGTATTATTATGAATATTTGTTTTCACAACCATTTGCACTATTCACATAGATCTTTTTTTAAAATAATAATAGGTAAGTTAGGTTGTAGCCTATCTACTTAAATTTGAATATTTGTTATCTATTCACTTTTTTTACCTAACTTAGAATATCTTTTTAGATCTACTATACATAACTAGTCAAACCCACCTAATTAATTACCATACCTACCTAGGTTAAAGAATCTAGCTAGTTGTTGTACATCCCACCTACTTAATAAACTAGGTAGCACAGCTACCCTAGATTAATTAACTAACAAACATGGATATGTAGCCTACCCTAACTTGTTAACTCCTTTCATGCCTACCTAACCTAATTAATTATTGTACACTTGTTTAACCTAAAATAATTAGTTAACTACCATTATACCTACTAAATTAGAGGAGTTACCTTACCTATGTAACCTAATTGCATCCAAATTCTTTAAGGTGCACTAAAATTTTATTACAGCATCACCCTTTTATGTCTTTTTACTTAGTCTTTTTTTATCATGTAAAGACACATTTATGGATGAATATGATGGAATCTAAATTTGTAATGGTCTAAAATATAGTCCTTCTAAAAAATTTGACAACTTTTGACTCATTGTTTTTTATGGGAATCAAAATATAGGGTAAAAAAAATGACTGTAATAAGGGTTAGGGCCTTTTCATCCTATGTGGTACACCTTATTAAAGGATTTTCACCCAACTACCTTCCTATCTACCTATCCTACCATAAATAACTAAGTACCATCCTACTACTACTACAAAACATGGTGTTTTATGTTGTCTTTTATGATTGAATTCTAGTCAAAAGTTGATCTTGGACAAGATGACTACATAGTAAAAAAGACTCAATCATTTACAACAAGCACAAAATAGTAATTTAATCATGTGGGCCTTATTAAAGTGACTATTAATGTCAATGTGACATGTTAATTTGAATTCAAAAATGAATAACTATTAATTGGCATGACTTGTTTAAATTGCTTAAAAACTAACATATGTGATAGTTGATGATAATGTGTCATGAATGTCCATTCACAATAAAAGGAGCCAAATGACTTGTTGATTGTAGTGAAAATTGCACTTTTACTATTTTGAAAAATCATCAATAATTATATATAATGAATTATTTGTTCATATTTTGGGGTTTTGTTTATTTATTCATGAAATTGATATCCTAGAAATTTGGAGTCATTTCATTATGTTATTAAAGTCCTTTGTCATACACAAAACACTTGTTGATAGGGTTCTTTTAAGGACTATACAATTTGAATGTGCTTTTTGTTACTCAAACGTTCACCAAATGTTCTCAATTTTATTATGGGCTCTAATATACTTCATAAGAAGGGCCACATGTGTTTATATTCTTAATTGCACATGTATTGAATCCTTTGAATGTGTTCTTAATTTTGATTTTAAATGTTTTTAATGGTTCAAAAGGTTCAAAATTTGTAATCATGGTTAAAAACAAATGTGTACATTTGACTATAATCTAGGTGCTCATGCCAAAAATAATAATTTTTGGGTGCAATCACAATAACACGTACCATAACAAGTGTAACACTTGTTTGGTTTTTTCATGCACTATAACAAAAGGTGTCCCTATACACCAAGTGATTTCATTGGATTTCGAGAGAATTCATTAGTTGTAGTGAATGGGGACTAGTGAAGAAGTAGTGAATTCACTGGTTTAGTGAATTACACCCACATTTTTTAGTAATGATGTTTTAAAGTCATAATTCAATTTGATGTTGAAATTATAAGATTTATTTATATAGATGTAATTTTAATATATCATGGGAACATGTGAATTAATTTGAAATTAATCCAATGAGTTAAAAATAAAAAAAAACACTCATTAAACATTATTACTTTTAAACAGTAAAAGGACTTATATATGGATTTTTTTTTTGAAAATGACATTTTTGGCCAAATTTTTAACATAAACCTTAATAAAATAGTATGAAGAAATTTTTTAAATTTTTAAAAGATTTTTCAAGAATATTCTAGGAATATTTCTCAAAAAATAGTCATAAAAATAGTAAAAAAACAAGTGGGTGTGGCTTGTGTTATTTCATTTGCATCCTTTATTATAATATGGGTCATGTTTGGTCACAATATTGATACCTAGTCCCACAAATTACATTTAAAATACAATTTTGGTATTTAATAAACTAATCCATGCAAGACACGTGTAAAATGTAGTCCTTGATAAAGATTCTGACCTTGGCACCTATGGCTCCTTTTATTGTGAATGGACCCATAAGTATTATATAAATCAAATAATTATAATTTAAAAAATATTTATTATTAAATTAATATTCATACGGATGTAAAAAATGTAAACCAAATGAATTAGGTGACTCACCCCCCCCTCCCCCAAGGCATGTGCATGACCCTAATTCACATGCACATAGGTCACTTGTAAGATTCTTCTAAGCATGTGGGCCCTTGTAGACCTCTCATAGGCATGTAACCACTTTTAGGTCTTAAAGCATGACCATGGTGTCACAAGAAAGAAATAAACCCCTTGCCTCCATGGTGAGAAGCCAAGACATTAACCATCCAACCATCACTTCACATGATAATTAATAATGTGATAGCAAAAATATAAATGAATTTTTAAAAAAAATTCACATGCATTAATCTTAACTAAACTTGGCTAAATTTTGTTAAACTTTGTTGTTTGGATTGAATTTGGCTAACCTTGAATATTTAAATCAAATTTGGTTAAACTTAGCTAAATTTGGATATTGTAACTAAATTTGGTTCATTTTGGCTTAATTTGGCTAATTTAGAGTACTATAGTTCTATTTGATTGTACTTAGCTATTTTTGGTTAAACTAGTGTGTTAGCTAAAAATGGTTAATTTTGGATTAAATTAATTCAAATTGGTTAAAATTGGCTAAAATACTTAAAACTTGGTTTAATTTGGCTAAATCAAAAATAAATTTGTTAAACTTGATTAAAATTGATTAAATTAAATTGAATTGGCTAAATTTGTTTTAATTTGGTTAAACTAAGGTAAATTGGTTAAACTTGGTTAAGTTAAAGTAAATTGGCTAAATTTGGCTAAATTAAATAAATTGATTAAATTATGTTTAATTTCGTTAAACTAAAATAAATTGGCTAAACTTGGTTAAATTCAATTAAACTAGGGTAAATTAGTTAAACTAAATTTAATTTTGTTAAATTTAGGTATTTTAGCTAAATTTGGTTTAACTTTACTAAAATAAGGTAAATTGATTAAATTTGATTAAACTTGATTAAACTTAGGTAAATTGGTTAAACAAAGTAAATTGGCTACAATAAAAAAAAATTAGTTAAAATTAACTAAACCTAAATATTTTTGCTAAATTTGGCTAATCTTGGTTAAATTATAAACTTTAATCCATGTTTAGCCAATTTTAGCCAAGTTTATCACACCTCAAAATATAAGTGGTTTAAATTCTCTACAAAATTACTAACACCCTTTATTTATATAAAATGCACATAATAACTAGAGGAGGGCCATTAAAGCCTTATATTGATCACACTAGGTTAACATACTGATGAAAAATAAAATCTACTTATTGATGTAAATAATTGAAAACCTTTATAACAAGGGGGAGAGACACTTGTGTTGATCATGGTAAAATCTTTCCTTTGTTTAAATTGCCACCATTATGGCCATTTCGGGAAATGAAACTATTAGTGAAACCAAATTTTGCTTAGGTGTGATGAACAATGACAACATTTGTGATGGTGTGGATGCCATTAATTGATAACATGATGTCAAACCACTGACAAAAAGATTGAAAGGAAAGTAGTGGAAGGACATGAGTTTGTTCATGTGATATATGAAACCCCACATTTCTCATGAGGGAGGTGAAGGCATCCCAAACAACATCATGGGATATAATCGATCCCACCATGGGAACAATGAAAAAGGTGTGTCCCCATTAGATTTAAAGGTTGGCCACAAATGCACTGAATCAACTTGAAAGTTAAAGGATGAGGGAGGCTCAACTTGATGCACAATGTAGAAGATAAAACATTTGAAATTAAACAAAATGATGGAATGACAAGGTGAGCAAAAAGTTAAGCATGTGCACTTAAGTTTGAGCATGATGCGGATGCAAAGCCATGATAAAAATGATGTCAGAGAAAGAATGGTCATATAATTTGTTTAAAATGATCTCTTGGAATCGATCTATTTCTTTCTTTACAAATTGCACAAAATAAGGGAACAAAAATCACCACATCCAAAGGAAAGAGCACTTGCACCAACCTCAAATGGGATTAGAAAAAAAATAGACCATAATTGCTAATTTGTATCACCTTTAATAAGAATTGATGAGTATGTGATAGAAATTTAATAGTGATGATGTGTGCAATAAGACTTAATTCCCCAAATAGGCGATTGGCACAATGAGCTTAATGGAAATGAGGTTGATCTTCCAGCAAAAAATGGAGAGAGAAGCTTAATAGTGCACCAAAGGGTGTGGGCAATCAAAGACCTTGGGCCCAAGAGATGCCCAAAAACCTGAATGATGTTCATATCAAAGGAAACATGTTGGTGTCAAAATGTTGGTAAAGAAAAAAATGGTGTAGATAGGAAGGTTTCTTGGTGAAACATTGAGAGAAGATTCCAAAAGCTACTTGAACATCCTTTAATTTCAAAAGTGCATTTACATGGCAAACATCTTTGTGCAACACATCTTGCAAAAAGGAAGCAAATCCAAATGGGACACCCAAGACTTTAATACCATTCGAAGGACAACATAAATTGGCCAAACGAGAGAAATTAGGAAGCAAAGTAGAAGGTGACTAAGTTAAACATTTGCGACATTAGACCACCAACCCCACAACAGCCAATTAAGAAACAAAATGTTCAAAAGACAAAAAGAACAATAGAGGTAAGGCCAATGATATGAACGTTATCAATAAATGAAGTGAAAATACAAAAGGAAAAAACCCATGTAAAACAATGTAATGCTTGAAAGTGGGTTAGCACAAAAATAGGCCCAACAAGCATGTCACCATGGTGTGGGCATGTGCCCACCAAAGAATGGTTAATAGACGATTCTCCCAAAAAAGAATGATGGTTGAAAAAAAAAAAAAAACCTATTGAGCATAGGTGGACAGAATAAAAAAAAAAAAAAAAAATTAGAAAAATAAAAAAAAAATTTTTAAAAAAATGGATAAAAACAAAAAAAAAAAAAAAAAAT